>Ga0302326_10003176_pt1 | contig 38967 bp, 35 predicted proteins | sample Palsa_T0_3_FD_202264 | JGI IMG/M metagenome (GOLD analysis project Ga0302326, IMG submission 202264) | Peat permafrost microbial communities from Stordalen Mire near Abisko, Sweden - Palsa_T0_3 | ecosystem: Environmental > Terrestrial > Soil > Palsa > Peat permafrost | place: Sweden: Abisko... | reverse complement strand
GAGCATGTTCCGCAGCTTCGGCATGCAGGAAAGGATCGCCGGCAACGTGCGCGAAAAGCAGCGCGCACTGCAGGTGGCCAACAGTACGCAGGAGTACGCCGAATGGTGGCTGGCCAACCAGAGCAATGCCCAGTTTGATCTCAGCCAGGGCAATCCCATGGCCGCCGACGTCGCCTGCGCCGCGGCTCCGGTACTCGATGCCAACACCAACGTCGGACAGATCTGCAGCAACACGCTGATCCAAATGCTGGCATCCAGCGGGGTTGCCGCCACCAGCGCCGCGGCCTGGCCGAGCGTCACCGCACCCATTGGCGGCGTGCTGTACACGCCGCCGACCATGAATGTCACCAGTCCGGCGCTACCGAACTACTACTACGCGCGTCCGCGTTTCTACATCGCCGATCAAGGCCTGTTGGCGACCGGACGCGGTGAGATTTACCAGATCGACGCCTACGCCTATGGCTTGACCGCCACGGCGTTGGCGCTCGTTGAAAGCACTGTGGCCATCACCTGCACAGTGTGTAATCCGGGAGCATTGTGATGAATGCAAAAATGGGTTTCCTCGTCGCGGCCGCCCTGTGCGCCGCCGGCATCTCGAGTGTCGCATCGGCGCAATCGACCTTCACGGAAGATTTCACCGGCCAGACGACCAATAATTCCTGGTACTTCTTCAATGGAGCGTGCCTGACCGCGGGCAGCACGACCAACGCGAGCAGTCCGGGACAGGTCCCATCCTGTATCAGCATTGCGAAAAGCTACTACGCGGCCGCCGAGGACAAGGATGCGGCACTCGTGGGCGGCGCGAACGGGGTTTCCGGCACCGCTCAGACGCTGCCCGATCCCGTGGGCAGCGGCGCCTTGCGGTTCACCAACGGCTACCCCTACGGTAACGGCGAGAACGGCGCCATCGTCTCTAGCACCGCCTTCAATGCCGGCCAGGGTATACAGATCACTTTCAAGGCCGTGACCTATCGCGGCGACAGCGGCGGCACCGGTAAAGACGGCGCCGACGGCATGAGTTTCTATCTCATGGACGGCAGCGTGAGTCCCAGCGGTACCACCTGGAACGGCATTGGCTCCTGGGGCGGCAGTCTGGGCTACACCTGCTCCAATTCGAACGCGCCCTACGACGGTCTGATCGCCGCCTACCTGGGCCTGGGCATCGACGAGTTCGGCAACTTCCTGAACGGCACCAGTCTGGTCTCGGGCTATACCGGACCCAATGTAGCCACCGGCGACAACACGGCGCTGGGCTACGGCTATTTCCCGGGGCGCATCGGCCTGCGCGGGGCCGGCAACGTGTCGTGGAACTATCTGCACACGACCTATCCGAACTATTACAGGACCACGACCTTGAACACGACCGCCTTGCAGCAGGCGGCAGTGCAGAAGACCTGCAGCACCGGTGAGGTCTGGAACTATGCCAATAGCGCAACCAACCCGACGGTGGTGAACAACCCCACTCCCGCATTGCAGGACTACGCGCCGATCGCCGGCCAGTCGTACTACCAGTTGCCGTCAACGGTTCAGCTCGCCAACGAATCGGCGATGGCGCGGCCGACCGGCATCATGACCAACGGTGTGACCAACGGCAATGTGTTCCTGTACAACCTGCAGATCACGCAAAATGGACTGCTGAGTTTCTCCTTCAGCGTCAACGGTGGTGCATACACCAACCTCATCAGCGGTCAAAGCATCTCGGCATCCAATGGTGCGCTGCCGGCCACCTTGCGTTTCGGTTTCGCCGGCTCGACCGGCGGCGACACCAACATCCACGAGATCCTGTGTTTCAAGGCCGCGCCGAGCACCGTATCGTCCAGCTCCGCGACCGTCAACGAAAAGCAGACCTCACAGGTCCAGACCACGTCGCAGGCATACTTTGCCTTCTACAACCCAAATGACTGGACCGGAAGAGTCACGGCCTACGCCCTGATCGACAACGCCGGCAGCCTGAGCATCGGCAGCTACGCCAATTGGGACAGCGAGTGCGTATTGACCGGTGTCCCAGCGGGGCAGGCCTGCCTGTATTCCGGCACCGTGGGTCCGAGCAGCGCCGAGCCGCCCGCCAGCCGGATCATGTTGACCTGGAACGGGCTGGATACCGCAGCCTATCCCGGCACCGCGGGCATACCGTTCGAATGGGGCAACTTGACCTCCACCGAACAGGGCATGCTCGATGCCGGCGATGCGACCCCGATCACCGCCAACCGGTTGAATTATCTGCGCGGCGTGCGCACCCACGAGATCGACAGTCTCGGCGTCGGCCTGTTCCGCGCGCGCGACGGCGTGCTGGCCGACATCGTCGATGCCAGCCCCACCTGGGTCGGCCCCCCGGCCTCCCCGTACACGCAGACGTGGGAAGACCGGCTGTATGGCAGTGGCCTCAAGATGCCGGAGAATTCGGGCCAGCAGTATTCCGCATTCCAAACGGCCGAGCAGTCGCGCCTGAACGTGATCTATGCCGGCGCCAACGATGGCTTTCTGCACGGCTTCAGAACCGGCTCCGAGGATGCCAACGGCGATGTGATCAGCTCCGGCTCGACGCTCAACGATGGCTACGAGGTCATGGCCTACATGCCGGGCGCGGTGTTGAACACGATCCATAACTCCACCAACCCGAGTCTGGATTACCCCAACGCGCAATACGCCCACGCTTTCTACGTCGATGCCACGCCCGGCACAGGCGACCTGTATTACAACTCCGCCTGGCACACCTGGCTCGTTGGCGGGTTGGGTCTGGGCGGCTCGGCCATTTATGCGCTCGACATCACCAATCCTTCCAATCCAAGCTCCACCAGCGAGACCGCACAAGCGGCCCTGGTCAAGGGCGAATGGAGTTCGGCGACCATCAGCTGCGTCGGCAATACCACCTGCGGTTCGAGCCTCGGCAACACCTACGGCACGCCGCAGATTCGCCGATTCCACAATGGCAGCTGGGGCGCCGTGTTTGGCAGCGGTTACGGCAGCGCCAACGGCGATCCCGGGATCTTCGTCATGCTGGTCAACTCCTCCGGCGTGATCACCTTCTACTATCTCAGCGCCTGCACCCCGCTGACCGGCACCGCCAACGTCTGCAACCAGGGCAGCAACGGCATCGCCTATGTCTCGCCGGCCGATCTCGACGGCGATCACATCACCGACTACGTCTACGCCGGCGATCTGGCGGGCAACGTGTGGCGCTTCGATCTGACCAGCCAGACGCCTTCGAACTGGACCGTGTCGGCGGGGCCGTTGTTCAAGACCCCCTCGGGTCAGCCGATTACGACTCCGCTGGTACTGGCTTCGGCGGTCGTGACCGGCACCTCACCGCAGCTGATCGTCGCCTTCGGTACCGGGCAGAGGACGCAGTTCACCACCACCAGTGCGACCACCTACGTCAGCGGGACACAGGCTCTCTACGGCGTGTGGGACTGGAATCTCTCGACCTGGAATGCGGCGGCGTCGGCGGCCAAATATGCCAGCCTGACCACTGTCCAGGCCGCCAGCATCACCAAGCTCAACGCGCCCTATACGCTGAGCTTGTCGAATCTGACGCAGCAGGTCTTTACCAGCGGCACCAGCGGCATCGACTCGAGCAACAATCCTGTCAACTACGTGCAGTGCACCGGCACCAGCGGCACGGGCTGCACCGGCGGTTTTGGCTGGTACGCCAACCTGATCGGTACCAACGGCACGACCAACGGCAGCGGCGCACAGATCATCGAGCAGATCGTCTCCGGCCCCGCGCTGTACGAGGATGCCTTCCTCGTCAATTCGACCATTCCAGCCAACAACCAGCCGCTCAACTGCAATAGCCCAACCACCGACACGGGCGTCACCTACGCGCTTGCCGTGGTCAGCGGCGGAACGTTTGCGGCCGGGGGCGCATCGCCGACGCCGAGCACGACCACTTTCGCCAGCGCCTTTGTCAACTACAGGGACACGTCGTTGGTGGGATTGGCCACCAATGAGACCGGTTCTCTGTCCGTGGTGAACACCAAAGAGGGTACGACCTATATTGTCGGCCAGGACATTGCCATCGGCCAGGGCGGCACTGCGCCGGGACAGGTGCAGCAGATCCAATTGGCGAATACGGCCGTCAACCGTTTGACCTGGGTCGAGTTGCGCTAGCAGCTCAGGCACACAGGAGTAGCAGCAACATGGCAAAGCGCAATGCATCGCGACAATCCGGCACGGCCGGTTTCTCGCTGGTGGAGCTCATGGTGGTGGTGGTGATCGCCAGCGTCCTGGTCGCGATCGCCATACCCACCTACATCAACGAGGTGCGCAAGTCGCGGCGCACCGAAGCCAAGACCGCGCTGCTGGATCTGGCCGGACGTGAGGAGCGCTTCTACAACACCAACAATACCTACAGCGCCACGCCATCGGACCTGGGGTATGGCGCCGGTGCATTTCCGCTGGCTGTCGGCAGCGGTTACTACGACGTCAACATCGCTTTCACCGCCTATAGTCCGGGACCCCCCGCCGTCGCCCCGACTTATACGCTCACGGCCTATCCTGTTACCGCCGATCAGCTCAAGGACACGCAATGCACGCTGTTTACGCTGACCAGCACCGGCCTGCAGTCATCGACCCCCAACACCACCGTCTGCTGGCAATAAGCTGAGCCTGCCGTCTTTGGTGTAACCTGTCGCCATGGGCCGCAGGCGCGGCGGATTGCGCGATGATCGGCAAGCACAACATATTTCTGGTCGGCCCGATGGGGTCCGGCAAGACCGCGGTCGGAAAATACCTGGCGCGCGTGCTCGATTATCCGTTCCTGGACAGCGACCATGAGATCGAGCGGCGCACCGGTGCCGATATTCCGCTGATCTTCGAGCGCGAGGGCGAGGCGGGATTCCGCCAGCGTGAGCGCGAAGCGATCGCCGAGCTCAGTGCGCGCCAGCGCATCGTGCTGGCCACGGGCGGCGGTGCGGTGCTCGACCCCGACACGCGCCGCGAACTCGGCACGCGTGGCTGGGTGGTCTATCTCGAGACCTCGGTGGCGCAGCAGGCGGAGCGGGCCGGACGCACTCGTCACCGGCCGCTGCTGCACGGCGCCGATCCGGCGCAGCGCCTGGGTGAGTTGCTGCGGGTGCGCGAGCCGCTCTACCGCGAGATTGCCGATCTGACGATCTCGACCAATCAGCGGCGCGTGCCGGCAGTCGCCGAGTTCATCGCGCAGCAGTATCACGAGTCGTTGGCGGCCGTCGCATGCAGACCCTGAGCGTCAATCTGGGCGCGCGCTCCTACCCGATCCTGATCGGCGCCGGTCTGCTGGATTCGCCGACCGTGCTGGCCGCGCACATTCCGGCCGGCGAGCTGCTGCTGGTCAGCAACACCATCGTCGCGCCGCTGTACGCCGCACGTCTCAAGAGCGCACTGCCCGGCCGGCGCATGCTCGAGCTGATCCTGCCCGATGGCGAGCAGCACAAGACCCTGAGTTCGGCGAGCCGGGCGTTCGACGTCATGATCGCCAACCGTCTCGGACGCGACGCCGTGGTTGTGGCACTGGGCGGCGGCGTGATCGGCGATCTGGCCGGTTTCGTCGCCGCCTGCTATCAGCGCGGCGTGGATTTCGTGCAGCTGCCGACCACGCTGCTGGCCGACGTCGATTCATCGGTCGGCGGCAAGACCGCGGTCAACCATCCGGGCGGCAAGAACATGATCGGCGCCTTTCATCAGCCGCGTGCCGTCATCGTCGATACCGATCTGCTGGCGACACTGCCGCAGCGCGAACTGCGCGCCGGACTTGCGGAGGTGATCAAATACGGCCTGATCCATGATGCGGCCTTCTTCGAGTGGCTGGAGGCTCACGCGGATGCACTGCTGGCGCGCGATCCGGCTGCGCTGGCGCACGCGATTCACCGCTCCTGCCAGATCAAGGCGCAGATCGTCAGCCAAGACGAACGCGAGCAGGGCGAGCGGGCACTGCTGAATTTCGGCCACACCTTCGGTCACGCCATCGAGGCGGCCACCGGCTATGTCGAATGGCTGCATGGCGAGGCGGTGGCCTTGGGGATGATGCTGGCGGCGGACATGTCACATCGCCTGGGCCAGCTCGAGGCGAGCGAGCTGCGGCGGCTCGAGGCCCTGCTCACGCGCACCGGCCTGCCGGTGGCCGCGCCGCGCATCGGCGCCGAGCGGGCGTTCGACTACATGCGCATCGACAAGAAGGTGAAGTCCGGCCGCGTGCGCCTGGTGCTGCTGCGCGGGATCGGCAGCGCGGTCACGAGCGGCGATTACCCGGATTCGGCGCTGCAGGGCACGCTGGCCGCTCATTTCGGCCGCGCCAGCGCCATGGCGCCATGAGCGGCGATGGCCTCGCGCCCTACGCTGCGCACGACCTGAATTCGCGCGGTCGCCGGCACCCCGAGCCGCCGCCGGAATATCGCAGCGAATTCCAGCGCGATCGCGACCGCATCATTCATTCCAATGCCTTTCGCCGCCTGGCTTACAAAACCCAGGTGTTCGTGAATCACGAAGGCGATCTGTACCGAACGCGGGTGACTCATTCGATCGAAGTGGCGCAGATCGCCCGCTCGGTCGCCCGCGCGCTGTCGCTGAACGAGACGCTGACCGAGGCGATTTCCCTGGCGCACGATCTCGGCCACACGCCCTTCGGCCATGCCGGCCAGGATGCACTCAACGACTGCATGCACGACTACGGCGGCTTCGAGCACAACCTGCAGTCACTGCGCACGGTCGACGAGCTCGAGGAGCGCTATGCGCTGTTTTCGGGACTGAATCTGACCTTCGAATGCCGCGAGGGCATTCTCAAGCACTGCGCACCGGCCAAAGCGCGCGAGCTCGGCGACGTCGGCGAGCGTTTCCTGTTGCGGCGCCAAGCCGGACTGGAGGCGCAGCTCGCCAACCTCGCCGATGAGGTGGCCTACAACAATCATGATGTCGATGACGGCATCCGCGCCGGCCTGGTCACGCTCGAAGAGGTGGCGCAGGTGCCGTTGGTCGGCAGACAGTTTCAGGAGGTGTTGCGGCTGTATCCGCAGCTGCAGGGCCGCCGGCGCGTGCACGAAACGGTTCGGCGCATGGTCAATGCGCTGGTGATCGACGTGATCCAGTGCAGCCTGCAGCGGCTGCGCGCGGCCGCGCCCGCCGACATCGATGGCGTACGCGCGCATCCGCAGGCGCTGATCGGCATGAGCGATGCGATGCGCGCCGCGCACGTCGAGCTCAAGCAGTTCCTGCACGAGCATGTCTATCGGCATCAGCGCGTGCTGCGCATGACGCTCAAGGCCAAACGCGTCATCCAGGAGCTGTTCGAGGCGTTCGTGAGCGAGATCAGGCTCATGCCCGCCGAGCACCGCGACAGCGCCCTGCGCGCCGAAGCGCGCGAGGGCATCGCCGGGCGCGCCCGCACGGTTGCCGATTACATCGCCGGCATGACCGATCGCTACGCGATCCTCGAGCACCGCCGACTGTTCGACCCCGGCGAGCGAACCTGATTATGATTGAGGCGATGACCAGGAGATGACCATGCGCAGCCCAATTTCCGCCGCCGAACGCCTGATCGTCGCACTGGACCTCGACACGCGCGAACAGGCTCTGGCGCTCGTGAGCGAGCTGGGTGGCGGCGTGACCTTCTACAAGGTAGGGCTGCAGCTGTTCATGCAGAATGGCCTGCAGATCGTCGATCAACTGGTGCAGCTCGGCAAGAAGGTGTTTCTCGACCTGAAGATCGACGATACCCCACGCACCGTCGGCGAGGCGGTCAGAAATGCAGCGATCGCCGGCGTCGAACTGTTCACGCTGCAGGGCAATGCCGATACGGCCAAGGCCGCCAAGCTGGGCCGGGGCGATCGCCTCGCGCCGAGATTCCTGCAGGTCACCTTGCTGTCCAGTTGGGATAACGCCGACCTCAGCGAACATCTGCACGCGCCGTCCAGATCGCAGGGGCCGATTGATCTGGATGAGTTCGTTCTGCGTCGCAGCGAGAGAATCCTGGCCTCCGGCTGTGATGGCGTGATCGCCTCGGGCTCCTCGGTCGGCAAGCTGCGCAAGAAGTTTCCCGAGCTGCTGATCGTGACCCCTGGAATCCGGCCGTCGGGCGCCGGCGCCGACGACCACAAGCGCTCGCTGACGCCGGCGGATGCCGTGCGGGCCGGCGCGGATTATCTGGTGGTAGGGCGGCCGATCCGCGACGCCAATGATCCCAAGGCAACCGCCGCGCGCATTCAGGACGAGATAGCGCGCGCGTTGGCCAACGAAGCGGCGTAGCGCGCCGCGCACCTAGCCCGCGTTGTCCGCCTTCGGTTGCTCTCGCGCGAGCTCATCGCGCAGCACGCGCCGCAGGATCTTGCCGACATTGGTCTTGGGCAGTTCGTCGCGGAAATGCACCGCCTGCGGGCGCTTGTAGTTGGTCAGGTACTGGTGGCAATACTCCTTGATCGCCTGTTCGGTCAGCGCCGGATCCTTGCGCACCACGAACAACGCCACCACCTCGCCCGAATGCTCATCGGCCTGCGCCACCGCCGCGACTTCCAGCACGCCCGGGCAGTGCGCCACCACGTCCTCGACTTCGTTCGGGTAGACCTTGAAACCCGAGACGATGATCATGTCCTTCTTGCGGTCCTCAATGTAGACGAAGCCGAGCTCATCGAAGCGGCCGATGTCGCCGGTGCGCAGCCAGCCCTGCGGCAGCATGACCTGCGCGGTCTCATCGGGCCGGTTCCAGTAGCCACGCATGATCTGCGGACCGCGCAGACAGATCTCGCCGACTTCGCCGATCGCGAGTTCGCGGCCGTCATCATCGCGGATCGTCAGCTCGGTGGACGGCACCGGCAGGCCGATCGAACCGGTGAACTCGGCATGCGCTCCGACCAGCGGATTGACACAGCCCACCGGCGAGGCCTCGGTCAGTCCCCAGCCCTGCGTGATCAGGCAGCCGGTGATCTGCTGCCAGCGCTGCGCGACCGAGCTCTGCAGCGCCATGCCGCCCGCCACGGTCGCCACCAGGCGCGAGAAATCGATCTCGTTGAAACCCGGCGTATGCATGAGCGCATTGAACAGCGTGTTGACGCCCATGAAGAACATCGGCTTGTGGGTGCGCAGATCCTTGATGAAGGCCGGGAAGTCCCGCGGATTGACGATCAGCAGGCCGGTGCCGCCGAGGGAGGCGAACAGCAGGCAATTCGCCGTCAATGAAAAAATATGATAGAGCGGCAATGCGCAGATGAAGGTTGCGTTGTCGAGCGCGACCTGCTGGAACCAGGCGCGGGACTGCAGCACATTGGCGACCATGTTGCCGTGCGTGAGCATGGCACCCTTGGAAACACCGGTGGTGCCGCCGGTGTACTGCAGGAACGCGAGGTCCTCGTGGTCCAGACTTACCGGCAGCAGCGGCAGAGCACGTCCCTGCCGGATCACCTCGCGAAAACTGCGCGCCTCATCGATGCGCCAGCGCGGCACTTTCTTGTGCACGTGACGCAGCACGGCGTTGACGATCGGGCCCTTGGGCCAGCGCAGCTGATCGCCAACGCCGGTGACGATGACCTGGCGTACGGCGCTGCCCCGCAGCGCCCGCTCGAGCGTGGCGGCGAAATTCTCCAGCACCACGACCGCGACCGCGCCCGAGTCCTTGAGCTGGTGCTCGAGTTCGGTGGCGGTGTAGAGCGGATTGGTGTTCACGACCACGAGACCGGCGCGCAGTGCGCCGAACATCGCGATCGGGTATTGCAGCAGGTTGGGCAGCATGATCGCGATGCGGTCGCCCGGTTTCAGTCCGGCTCGGTGCTGCAGCCACGCGCCGAATGCGCGTGAGCGCGCATCGAGCTTGCGATAGCCGATCGCTGTGCCCATGCTGCGGTAGGCGATGCGATCGGCATAGCGCGCCATGGCGCCCTCGATCAGGACCTTGAGCGAGTCGAATTCGAACACGTCGACGTCGGCGGCAACGCCCGGCGGATATTGCCTGAGCCAGAACCTCTCCATCGCTTGACCCCCCTCGCGCTTCAGCCTCCCCTGGCCGCCTCGCGCAGCAAGGGCAGCAGTCTGGGCCAGACTTCATCCAGCAACAACGGCTGCCCCTGCTCGTTGGGGTGCAGGCCGTCGGCCTGCATGAGCGCGGGCCTGAGCGCCACGTTCTCGAGCAGGAACGGCAGCAGCGCGATGTGGTGGGCGTCGGCCAGCTCCTGGTACATGCTCATGAAGCCGCTGGTGTAGCGCTCGCCGTAGTTCGGCGGCAGGCGCATGCCCAGCAGCAGTATCGCCACGTGATGGCTCTGCAGCAGCGTGATCATCTTATCGAGATTCGCGCGCGTGCCGGCCAGCGGCAGGCCGCGCAGGCCATCATTGGCACCGAGCTCCAGCAGCGCGATGCGCGGCTGCTGCACGCTCAGCGCGCGCGGCAGGCGTGCCAGCCCGCCGTCGGTGGTCTCGCCGCTGACGCTGGCGTTCACGACACGGAATCCGTACCCTTCAGCCTCGATCTTCTTTGCCAGCAGGCTCACCCAGCCCTGTTCGACGCGGATGCCGTAGCCGGCGCTGAGGCTGTCGCCGAATACCAGTACCACCGGCGCTGAGGATGATGCCGGCGATTGCGCCGCCGCACCCGCCGTCGCCGTCGCCGTCGCCGTCGCCGCCGTCGCGGGCAGCGTGACCAGCCATGCCATCAGGATGCCAATGACGCGCGACATTGTTCTCGAAGCCCGGAATGTGACCAAGCAGGTTAGCAGCCCGGAAGGGCCCCTGACCATCGTGCGCGACATTTCCCTGAGCGTGGCGGCGTGTGAGTCGATCGCCATCGTCGGCCCCTCGGGCGCCGGCAAGTCGACACTGCTGGCGCTGCTTGCGGGACTGGATGTGCCGACTTCTGGAGAAGTGTGGCTGGCCGGAACCAATCTGTCGCAGCTCGATGAGGATCACCGCGCGCGGCTGCGCGCGCAGCGCGTGGGTTTCGTATTCCAGTCGTTCCATCTGGTGCCCTCGCTGACCGCGGCGGAGAACGTCATGCTCCCGCTCGAGCTTGCCGGCAGGCGCGATGCGCGCGCTGCCGCCGCCGACATGCTGGCGCGCGTCGGACTGGCCTCACGGCTGGGTCATTACCCGCGGCAACTCTCGGGCGGCGAGCAGCAGCGGGTCGCGCTGGCGCGCGCTTCGGTTGGAGCCCCGGCCGTGCTGTTCGCCGATGAGCCGACCGGAAATCTCGATACCGTGACCGGCACGCGCATTGCGCAGCTGCTGTTCGAGCTCAACACCGGCTCGCAGACCACGCTGGTGCTGGTCACGCATGATCGCATGCTCGCCGCGCGCTGCGGCCGCGTGCTGACCATGGACGCGGGCGCATGCGTAGCCTGATCCTTGCCGTGCGGGCGCTGCGCCGTGAATGGCGCTCCGGCGAGCTGGCGGTATTGTGGCTGTCGCTGAGCATCGCGGTCGCGGCACTGTGCGGCGTCGGCTTCCTGGTCGATCGCATCGGCCGTGCGGTGGCGGCGCAGGCCAGCGAAGTGCTTGCGGCCGACCTGCGGGTCGAGGCCGATACCCCGATCGCGGCCGCCGAGCAGGCCAAGGCACAGGCGCTGGGATTGTCCAGTGCGCGCCTGACGATGACGCTGTCGGCCATATTCAATGGTGATACCAATCAGCTCGCCGACGTGCGCGCGGTCAGCGATGGCTACCCGCTGCGCGGGCGGCTGAGCATCGCCGATCGGCCGTTCGCGGCCGGCGAAATCACCGCGCTGATCCCGGCTGCCGGCGAAGCGTGGCCGGATTCGCGGCTCGCGGCCGCGCTCGGCGCCACGATCGGCAGCGAACTCACGGTCGGCTCGCGCACGCTGCGCGTGACGCATATCCTGATTTCGCGGCCGGACCAGAACTCGACCTTCGTCGAGTTTGCCTCGGCACTGCTGATCAATGACGCCGATCTGGCCTCGACCACGCTGATTCAGCCCGGCAGCCGCGTCAACTACGTCTTGCTGCTGGCCGGCGCGAGCTCGCAGCTGGAAGCCTTTCGGCGCTGGCACGGGGCGCAGGATTTCGCCAGGGAACGGCTCGCGGACCTGACCGAGGCCAGCCCGCAGATCGGCGAGGCCAGTCGCCGCGCGGCGCGCTTTCTGTCGCTGGCGAGCCTGGTGGCGGTGTTGCTGTGCGCGGTGGCGATCGCGATGAGCGCACGCAGCTACGTGCGGCGACATCTGGACGTGGTCGCGCTGATGAAAACACTGGGCGCATCGCGCCGCACGGTGCTCGCGGTGCACCTGTGGCAGCTGCTGGTGCTGGCGCTGGTCGCGAGCGCGCTCGGTGCCGGCATCGGCTGGCTCACGCAGCTGTGGCTGGTGCGCGTGCTGCGCGGGCTGCTGCGCGGGGATCTGCCGCCGGCCGGCCCGTGGCCGGTGCTGGTCGGCTTCACCATCGCGCTGGCCATGCTCGCCGGATTTGCGCTGCCGCCGCTGTTGCAGCTCACGCAGGTGCCGGCGCTGCGGGTGCTGCGTCGGGACGTGGGTCCGCCATCGCCCCGGCTCTGGAGCGCGGCGGCGCCCGTGGTGCTGGCCATCGCCGGCGTGGTGTATGCGGCGCTCGGCGATGCGCGGCTGAGCTTCTGGTTCGTGCTCGGGCTGGCCGCGGCGGTGCTGGTGCTGGCGCTAGCGGGCGGCGCGCTGGTGAGCCTGGCGGCGCGCGTGCGCGGCAATGCCGGCGCCGCCTGGCGCTACGGCGTGGCCAATCTGGCGCGCCGGCGCGCGGAAGGTATCGCCCAGATCGTGGCCTTCGGCCTGGGCCTGATGCTGCTGCTGGCGCTCGCGATCCTGCGCAACGATCTGGTCACCGACTGGCAGGCGAGCCTGCCGGCCGATGTGCCGAATTATTTCTTCGTCAACATTCCGCCGGACCAGCGCGATGCCTTCCAGCAGGAGCTGCGCGCGCAGGGGGCCAGACTCGAGCGCATGCTGCCGATGATCCGCGGCCGGCTGGTGTCGATCAACGGCCAGCCGATTGCTGCGCGCCATTTCGCCGACCGCGGGACGGGCGGCGGCATGCGGCGCGGTCGAGGGGGCCGAGGCCTGGCCGAGCGCGAGCAGAATCTGACGTGGTCCAGCGAACTCGGCGACGACAACCGCATCGTCGCGGGCCAGTGGTGGACGGCGGCGCAATTTGCTCAGCCCTTGGTGTCGCTGGCCGTGGAGTACCAGGATTCGTTGGGGCTCAAACTCGGCGACAAGCTGCGCTTCGATGTCGCCGGCGAGCCGCTGGAAGTGACCGTGGCGAGTTTTCGCCAGGTGAAGTGGGACAGTTTCAAGCCGAACTTTTTCATTGAGTTTCCGCCCGGGCTGCTGGATGCGGCGGCGGGCACCTACATGACCAGTGCGTTTCTGCAGCCCACCAGCGGCGCGATGGCGCGGCTGGTGCACCGCTTCCCCGGAGTCTCGATCTTCAACGTCGGGGATCTGCTGGCGCAGGTGCGGGCCGTGATCGGCAAAGCCGTCACCGCGGTACAGAGCGTGTTCGTTTTTACGCTGCTGGCGGGACTGACGGTGCTGTTCGCCGCCGTGCAAGCCAGCAGTGAAGAGCGGCGTTATGAGATTGCGATTCTGCGTGTGCTCGGCGCCGGCCGTTCGATGATCTTCGCCAGCGTATTGTCCGAATTTTCGTTGATGGGTGTGCTGGCAGGTCTGATGGCGGCCACCGGCGCTTCGCTGGGCGGCGCATGGCTGGCGCACGCGCTGGAGCTCAATTACCGCTTCGATGCCACGCTATGGCTGGTCGGCGTGCTGGCCTCGGTAATGATCCTTGGTGCCGCGGGCGCCATCTCGACGCGATCGATGGTGCGCGCGCCGCCGCGCTCGGTGCTCTACTGAGGCAGCGCACTAGCGAGCAATGGTAATGGTCGCCCAGGCCTGCGGTTCGGGCTCGCCGCGCCAGCTCAGGCCCTCGATCGAGAGCTGGTAGTCGCCCGGTCCGAGCGCCGAGCTGTTGAGGGCGAGGTGCAGCACGCCGTTGGAATCTCGCAGCACGTTGTGCAATACCGCCACGCGGCCCTGATTGACGCGATCGACCGTCACGCGGAAGGCCGCGTACTTCGACCACGCCATGTCGATTCTCAGATCGGCCATTTCAGCCTGCTGGCCGCCAATCGTGGCGAGGCTGCGCAGCGAAGGCGCGGTGCGATTCGGCACCACGGTGATCATGCGCGTGGACTTCGCCGGATCCAGCGCCTGTACGGCCACCTGCCGCTTCAGTGCGGCGATCGAGTGATCGCGCGCCGCGAGCTTGCCGAACAGCACCAGCGCCAGCACGCCCAGCGCGAGGCTCAGTGCCGCGGCGCCGAGGATCACCGGCAATTGCTGCCACCACGGCTTGGCACGCACCTCCCAGGGTGGCGCGCGTCCGCCGGCCTCGAGCAGTCGCAGCGCCACGTTGATGCGCTCGCTGAGCCCGATTTCATCCAGCAGCTGCGGATGCTCGCGGCAATAGCGCTCGAAGTCCTGTACGCCTTTGAGCGGCAGCCGGCCACCGAGGTAACGCTCAACGATCTGATTGTTCGCGATGAACTCGCGATCCATGGACTGGGCGCCGCCGCGCAGCTCCGCTGGGCTCTTGTGCGCTGCTTGCATGCGCGTATCGTGCCGTGATGGGCCGACGGGGCGTAGGCGACAGCTCACAGTTCCACCGGCACGCACACGCGCGGCGCGAACTGCGTCACAGTTTCCGGCCGGCGCACGGCTCCCCGCCGAGGCGGAACCGCTACAGTAGCCGGTGGAGGCGCTTTGAAAAAACCCAATCCGGATCAGTCTGAGGGCCCGGAGCGCCGCTCCGGTCAGGTTCGCCACGACGCGCGTGGACACGCGGTCTGGCAATGGGCGGCCGACACCGCGCGCAGCATGGCGATCACGACCTCGCAGGTGCTGCGCCGGCTGGATCGTGAGGACCTGACGCTGCAGGATGAGACACGGAAATCGAAGGTCGCCCAGAAACCGCAGCTCGGCCAGAGACCGATGGCGAAGCCCAAGGCGCCCGTGCCCGGCGGCGGCTTCAACCCCTACGAAGGCCGCGCCGCGCGGCCCGCCGCCCGCGTTGCCCCGGCGCCTGCGCCCAAGGCCAAGCCTAAGGCTGGCTCACCAGCGTCAGCTTCTTCCCGCTCTTCGTGGTGGCGCCGTTTGTTCCGACGCGGCTAGAGCGTTCGGCAAACTCGATCCCCGCCGCGGCCAGCCAGCGCGCCGTGGCGGGGCTCTTGACACCCTTGGCAACGCAATAGAGGCCCAGCACCCGCGCGGCCTTGATGATCGCAGAGACATTGGCGTGCGCGAATTTGTCGCTCAGGACGTTGGCGGTCAGCGCCGCATCGAGTTTCAGACAGCGCACCGCCTCCGAGCGCAGCAATTCGAAGCCGCAACGGGCGAGGTTGAAATCATCCAGCGCGGCGAAGCAGCGCTGCGCGCCGCACTGGTCGATGAAACGCTGCGTGGCCGAGAAATCCCGCTCCCACGCGGCCGACGGAATACAGAAGCCCAGCATGTCGGCGGCCAGGCCGGCTTCCTGGAGGTTCGGGGAAAGTTGCTCGAGGAACTCCGGTGTCAACACCGAAGCGGCGCATACCGGCAGCGCAAAGCTGGCCGGCGTCGGCGCATCCCGCGCCCCCCGACGCTGAATCAATGTGATCAGCCGGCCCGCGCGGCGCAGGTCCTCGGCCCGCGAGTCGGAGCCGCCGTCGGCGATCTCGTAGCGGCGGGTGGTGCCACCCGGGCGCAGCCGCGCGTATGGCCGCGAGCGCAGCGCTGGGCTCTCGACCGGCTCGGCTGCCTGGTCTTGCTCGCGAACCGTGAAGCTCAGTGACTCCGGCGAGGATGTCGCGGGCTCCCCCGGGCCCGCGGGGCCGAAGCGTTGCATGGTGGCGAAGACGCGGGCTCTGATGGCGTCCAGATCGACGCCGGGACGGCGGCGGGCGGAGACGATCGCAAACGCCAGCCCGCTGCGTTCGCCCGAAGCACCGCGCGCGCAGAAAAACAGCGCCTTCCCGCCCTCGTCGATATCCCGCTCGAGGTGCTGGGCGCTGCCCTCGAGCGCGAAGGCATCCTGGGCGTCCTGGACGAAGCGGCGTTGCACGGGTCCGAATTCGCCCTGGCTCAGCCAGAGCAGCTCGCCTTCGGCGTCATGCAGTGACAGGCTTCTCACACGCGTCGGGGCCAGCAGTCGCAGCAGCCGCCGGCCGAGCTGCGCCGCCGTAACCTTGCGCTCGCTTGGGGTCTCGCTGGGCGTCTCGCTGGGCGTATTGGAGTCGCTCATCGCTAGAATGGTGCCAGGAGACCGACCTGTACGCCGTGACAGCGCTCGCGTTCCAGTACACTTGTCATATTTCACGTGTCACGTTCATGTATCACGCACCGCTCAAAGACCTGCGATTCGTGCTTGGCGAGCTGCTGCGCGTGCAGGAGCTCGCCGCCCTGCCGCGTTACGCCGAGTTCTCCACCGAGCTTGCCGACTCGATCCTCGAGGAGGCGGCGCGCTTCGGTGAACAGGTGCTGGCGCCGATCAATGTGCTCGGCGATACCCGCGGCGCGCTCTATCGCGACGGGGCCGTGCAGATGCCGGCCGAATTCCGCAGCGCCTATGCACAGTTCGTCGCCGCCGGCTGGCCGCAGCTGAGCGCCGCTCCGGCGCAAGGGGGCCAGGGCGCGCCGCTGGCCCTGGCCGTGGCCACGGAGGAGATCTGGTTCGGCGCCAACCTGGCCTTCATGTTGTGCCCGCAACTCTCACGCGGTGCGGTCGACGCCCTCGAGGCCGTGGCTTCCCCGCAATTGCAGGCCCTGCTGCTGCCGAAGCTCGTGAGCGGGGTTTGGACCGGCACCATGAACCTCACCGAGCCGCAGGCCGGCTCCGACCTTGCCGCCATACGCACCCGCGCGCGCGCCGATGGCGAGCAATACCGCATTACCGGGCAGAAGATTTTCATTACTTACGGTGAGCACGACCTGGCGGAGAACATCGTCCATCTGCTGCTCGCGCGCATTGACGGTGCGCCCGCGGGAGTCAAGGGCATTTCGCTGTTCGCCATTCCCAAGCGCCTGCTCAATGCCGACGGTAGCCTCGGCGAAGCCAACGATCTGCGCTGCGTTTCGATCGAACATAAGCTCGGCATCCACGCCAGCCCGACCTGCGTGATGTCCTATGGTGACGGCGGCGGCGCGCTGGGGTTTCTGGTTGGCCAGCCGCATCGCGGGCTCGAATACATGTTCATCATGATGAATGCGGCGCGGCTATCGGTCGGCGTGCAGGGCATCGGCCTCTCGGAGCTCGCTCTGCAGCAGGCCAGTGAGTGGGCGCACAATCGCGTGCAGGGCCGGGCGATCGGAACCCGGAGCGATGCGGCCTCGCCGATCGTGCAGCACCCGGACGTGGCGCGCATGCTGCTCACGATTCGCGCCAACGTCGAAGCCATGCGCGCGCTGGCCCTGTATACCGCGCTGTCGTTCGATCGTGCGCGCGCGGAAGTCGACGAGAAACGCAGCGCGGCGGCCTTGACGCGTGCAGAATTGCTGATCCCGATCGTCAAGGGCTGGTGCACCGATCAGGGCTCGGAGCTCGCATCGCTGTCGCTGCAGATTCACGGTGGCATGGGATTCATCGAGGAAACCGGCGTCGCGCAGACCCTGCGCGATGTGCGCATCACCTCGATCTATGAAGGCACGACCGGCATTCAGGCCAACGATCTGCTGGGCCGCAAAGTCGGACGTGACCATGGCGCGGCCATGGCGGCGCTGCTGTCGGACATGCTGCGCGAGCTCAATGATCTGCGCGGCAACGATCCGGCCATGCGCAGCGTTCGCAACGCGACCATCGAGGCCGTCACGGTGCTGCGCGATGCGACCGTGGCGCTGCTGCATCAGTTTCGCGAGGCACAGGCATGCGCCTATGCGGTTTCAGTGCCCTATCTGCATTTGTGCGGCCGCGTGCTCGGCGGCGCGCTCATGGCCCGCAGTGCCGCGATCGCGACCCGCAGGCTGTCCGAGGGCGGCCCGGATGCGAAGTTCTATCGCTCCAAGCTGCAGACCGCGCGCTTCTATGCCGAGCACCTTTTGCCGCAGAGCTTGAGCCTGGCCCGGACCGTGAAATCCGGCGGCGCGAGCGTCGTGGACGCCGACAGCGAGCTGATCTAGCGAGCTGATCTCGCGATCCGATCTATAGGATGGGCACCATGTTCGCCAGCAGGAATTCGATGAATTGGCGCACGGCCGCCGAAGCGGCGGCAGCCGGAGCGTAGACGGCCGCGAGCTGCAGGGGCTGCGCGAGCGACCACTCCGGCAGCACGCGCTCCAGTTTGCCCTGGGCCAGTCCCTGCCGGCACAGGAACTCCGGCAGTACGCCGATGCCCAGCCCCGCCGCCGTGCTCGAATGCACCAGTACCGGATCGCTGACCTGCAGCGCGGGACGCAATCGAACTTCCTGCACTTCATCGCCGCGCCGCAGTCCCAGAGCCGGCGAGGCCTCATGCAGAGGCGAGGCCTCATGCAGTTCTACCGCCCGCAGCACCGTGTGCGCGTTGAGGTCGCCGGGCGTACGCGGCCTGCCATGTCGCAACAGGTAAGCCGGCGTCGCGCACAGCAGCAGCGGCGGACTGCCGAGCAGGGTTTGCATCAGATCCGGATGCGACACGGCATCATTGCAGATCAGCACATCCCAGCCCGGACCGGGCCCATCGGGAAGCGTGTCGGTCAGCGCCACCTGCAGTTCGATCACCTCATAGCGCTCGAGAAAGCGCGGTACCAGAGGCGTGACCAGCAGCCGGCCGTAGCCGGCGTCGACCAGCACACGCAGCCGCTGCCGGCCTGGCGGCGGCGCAAAGCTCGAACGCACGGACTCGACCTCGCGCAGTAGCCGCTGGCAGTGCGGTTGCAGCAGCCTACCGGCGGCCGTGAGGGCGACGCGCCGGGTGGTACGCGTCAGCAGTCGGCTGGCGAGTCGGCGCTCCAGGCTGGCGATGGCACGGCTGACCGCCACCTTGGGCACCCCGAGCGCGCGCGCAGCGGCCGTGAACGAGCCCAGCTCGGCCACATGGGCGAACGCGGCCATCTCGGAAGCCAACCACATATTGTTTCGCCAGGACCAGAATCGGCAGGATCTTGTCGCTTATTGTACCCATGCCGAAACAATGACGTCAAAATGCCGGCCGGCGACCCGGCGACCCGGCGACCCGGCGACCCGGCGACCCAGCGGCGCGACAGCCGATGCCGCGGTGCGCGGGGTGCAGGGCGCTGAGGGGGCCACGATGAGGCGCGAATTTATTTTTCCAGTGTTATTACAATTGTAATAACGCTCGAAAAAAAATTCAGACCGGATTCTCGAGGCTGAAGGCGGCAGTCTCGTCGTTGTAGGCAAACACCTCTGCATAGCGGGCCAGACTCACGACGGCCCGCAGTGTCTGTTCGGCGTCGTCCTCACCCATGAAGTCCTCGAGCTCGTCGATGAAGCGGCTCTTACGGGCCGCGTGCGAGGCGCGCTCATCGAGCACTCGCCGAATGTGCGCGGCCAGCGGCACGTAGGTCAGCAGATGGCGGGCGAAGATGCGCTTGCGCTCATCGAGCCCGGCGTTGGCAAAGGCCAGTCCGGCCTCGGTGAGCTTGATGTCGCCGCCCTCGACCTCCGCGAAGCGCATGAGCTGCAGCGTTTCGGCTACCGGGAACAACTCGTCGATCTCCATCTGCAGGTCGGAGGCAATTTTGGGCAGATCGGCGGTGCCATTGAATGGCGGGGCGGCCACGGTCTCGATCAGGCCGGAGAGCAGGTTGGACGACACGCGCGGCAAGACGCTGCCAATGCCCAGGCCCGGGAAGCGCTCGGTGCGGCCGCTGGCTACGGCCGCAGCTGCGGCCGCCGCGCCGGTGCGGTGGGAAGTCATTTCGACGTAGATGCGTTCGACCAGCTCGCGGAAGCTCGGATCCAGACGCTTGCGCGGCTGCGGCAGGGTGACGTTGATCTCGCTGAGGATGCGGCCCGGATTGCTGCCGAACACCAGGATGCGGTCGCACATCAGCACCGCCTCCTCGATGTTGTGCGTGACCAGGATGACACCCTTGATCGGCGCCCGGCCCTCGGCCCAGAGATCGAGGAAATCGGTACGCAAGGTTTCGGCGGTCAACACATCGAGCGCCGAGAACGGCTCATCCATCAACAGCACGTCGGGATGCACGACCAATGCACGGGCAAATCCCACGCGCTGGCGCATGCCGCCCGAGAGTTCGCGCGGGTAGGCCGATTCGAAGCCATCGAGGCCAATCAGATCGATGGCTGCGAGCGAGCGCTTGCGGATCTCGGCCTTCGCCATGTGCTGCGCCTCGAGTCCGAGCGCGACGTTTTCGAACACCGTCAGCCACGGAAACAGGGCGAAGCTCTGGAACACCATGGATATGCCTTCGACCGGCCCGGTGATCGGCTGACCGCGAAAGTACAGCGAGCCGCCACTGGGCTCCGCCAGCCCCGCTATCAGGCGCAGCAAGGTGGATTTGCCCGAACCCGAGCGGCCCAGCAGACCGACGATCTGGCCCGCCTCGAGCTTGACGTTGACGCCTTCGAGCACCAGCAGTTCACCGCCGTCCGGTTTGGGAAAGGCCTTGCGGACCGCTTCGACCGTCAGCAACGGCGCGATGGTGTGACTCATGACGGAATTCATGGTGCGACTCTCAGGTCAGGCGAAACTTGCGCTCAGCGTAATAGTAAAGGGGCCGCCAGAACACGCGATTGATCGCGACCACGAACAAACTCATGATGGCGATGCCAAGGATGATGCGGTGGAAGTCCCCGGCGGTCGTGGCCTCGGCGATATAGGCGCCGATCCCATGGGCCTTGACCTCCACGTTGCGCCAGCTGGCGAGCTCCGCGAGGATCGCGGCGTTCCAGGAGCCGCCCGACGCCGTGATGGCGCCGGTCACGTAATAGGGCAGTACACCGGGCAGCGCAATCTTGCGCCACCACAGTGAACCGCTGACGCCGAAGTTCTGCGCCGCATAGCGCAGCTCCACCGGCATTGCCGAGGCCCCCGCGATCACGTTGAACAGAATGTACCACTGCGTTCCCAGAATCATCAGCGGACTGAGCCACAGATCTGGATTGAGCTTCCAGGTGACGATGCCGAACACGGCTGCCGGGAACAGCAGGTTCGCCGGGAACGCCGCCAGGAATTGCGCCACCGGCTGCACGATCTGCGTGGCGCGCGGCCGCAGGCCGACCCAGATGCCGATCGGCACCCACAGCAGGCTCGCCAGCGCGATCAGGACCATCACGCGCAGCAGCGTGATGGAGGCCAGGCCAGCGACCTGCAGCGCCTCGGGCAGCGAAGTCTCCCCGATCAGCATGAGCGCGATGCGCCAGAGCGCCAGACCGACCAGCACACACAGCAGCACGAACCACAGCAGGTCGGTGCGCCGACCGGTGCCGGCGCGGGCCAGCGTCGCCAGCGCGCGCGGTCGCGGCGTCTTGCGGCTGGTCCAGCGCACGATGGCAAAGAACAGCACTCGCAGGGCGCTGACGATTCGCGAGCGTTGCATCATGGTCAACGCCCAGGAATGCGGCGCGCGCGCGCCTTGCTCCTGGTCGATCCGAAAGCGATCGCCCCAGACGACCAGGGGCCGGAAGATCAGCTGATCGTACAGCAGGATTACGACCAGCATGGTCGCGATCGCCCAGCCGATCGCATGCAGGTTGCCCTGTTCGATCGCCAGCGCGATGTACGAGCCGACACCCGGCAGTGCGATGTTGGTGTGGCCGACGACGATGGCTTCGGAGGCGACCACGAAGAACCAGCTGCCCGACATCGACATCATCATGTTCCACAGCAGCGCCGGCATTGCGAACGGCACCTCGAGCCGCCAGAAGCGCATCCAGGGCGAGAGCCGGAAGGACCCGCAGCAATCGCACAGCTCGTCAGGGACGGTGCGCAGCGACTGGTAGAAGCTGAAGGCCATGTTCCAGGCCTGGCTGGTGAAGATCACGAAAATCGATGCGAATTCGGCGCCGAGCACGCGCCCGGGCACCAAGGACATGAAGAACACCACGGTCACCGACAGGAACCCGAGGATGGGCACCGACTGCAGGATGTCGAGCATCGGCACCAGCAGCTTCTCGGCGCGGGCGCTCTTGGCCGCCCAAGTGGCGTAGGTGAAGGTGAACAGCAGCGACAGCACCAGCGCCGTGAACATGCGCAAGGTGGTGCGCGCAGCGTAGAACGGCAGATGCACCGGATCCAGCGACAGCGGCGCGGCCGTCAGTCCCGAGATCGGCGCGAACAGACCGCGGCTCGCCTCGGCAAAGAAAGTCAGGATGCCGATCACCACGACGATGGCGATGGCATCCCAGCGCGAGGCCAGGTCGCGTACGAAGGCAAATGGCTCGGTGCGGTTCATCGCGCGCAGGATCGCACAGCCGCTTTACAAATTCTGCAATCCAGCGCGCGGTTCAGCGCGGCGAGGGCCAATACAGCGACGGCGGGGCGTTCAGCCGCGCGAAGTAGCGCCGGCGCTCGGCGGTGCGCAACGCATGCCAGTCGATCTTGCGCGCGAAGCTACGGCGCAGCTGCGCATCGCTGACGTGGGCATAGCGGCCGCGGCCGACGATTACGCGTTGCGGCAGCCGCCGCGTGCGGCCGGTGCGCAGCAGATCCACCACGGCGCCGGCCACCAGCTCGCTGCGCGGCAGTTCGCTGTGCTCGCAGCGCAGGAAGTAGTCGTGCGCGCCGGGCAGCGTGGCGCACAGCGCCGATACGGTGCCGTCGCCTGCGGCGCTGATCTCGTAATGAAACTGGCCGCCGCGCCGCTCGATCCCCGTGACCGTGCGCTGTCCGGTGCCGATGATGGACACGAAGCGTGCATCGGCCGGGGCCAGCTGCGCGCCAAACCCGCGCGCGGCGGCCAGCAATGCCGCATCGGGGCCCGCTCCGCGCTGCGGCCATGAGCGCGCGTCGAACAGATCCAGCCCGCCGCTGTCGGCCGGCAGCAGCTGATAGACGCTCTTGAAAGTGCAACAGACTTCGCGGCTGAGTCCCTCGGCATCGTGCCTGCCATCGATGGCCGCCAAACGGCACACGACCGGGTAGGTGGCGCGCAGCGCCTGCACGGCCGCGATCGAGCCGCCGTGCGGCGTGCCCAGTCCGATCACGCGCGTGATGCGCTCGGCGGTCGGATCGCCGGCGCAGTGGCCGAGCGCGGCGCGGGCCAACAAGCCGCCCATACTGTGGCCCACGAGCGCCAGCGGCCCGCGCGGCTCAGCACGCAGGCGCGCCGCGAGCTGTGCACCCAGCAGGCGCAGATCCTGGCGCCAGTCGTAGTCATACAGGATCACTTTGAATCCCGCCGCCTGCAGTCGCAGCTTCAATGCCAGATAGCTGTAGACGATTGCCCCGAGCGGCTCGAGCGCCGGATCGGCGCCCGAGCGCAGCTCGGCGAGACGCCCGCGCACGATATCGCTCGGATCGAGCCAGAGCAGGTCCGCGGCCTGGCCGCGCGGATGCCAGTGTCCGAGCTGCGAGCCCATGATGCCGGGCAGCAGATAGACCTTGGGATACGAGGCGCGGCGCCGCGCGCGTGCGCTCGCGCGCGCCAGCGTGTGCAGCAGCGCGTATTCGCTCTCGCCCAGATAGGCGGCCAGCTCGCGCCGGTGCTCACCGCTGCGTAGGGCCCGCTCGAGTGCGCCCGCGGGCCAGCACATGCGGTCGTAGACGGAGATCTCCGGGCGGCCGGAACGGCGGCGAGTCACGACAGGCCGCTGTGGCGCACGATCTGATCGCACACTGCGTTGATGGCGGCGGCGCGGGCACTGCTCTTGCGCCAGATCGCGCCGATGTGCCGGCTCGGCACCGGCTTCGCGAACGGACGGGTCGTCATGCCACGCGCGCTGCCATAGGCGCCGCGGCTGGCGAGCGTGGGCAGCAGCGTGACGCCCACGCCCGCGGCCACCATCTGCCGCAGCGTCTCGATGCTGGTGGCCCGGAAATCCTGCTTCTCGTGCACGCTGCTGCGGGCGCAGACCGCGAGCGCCTGGTCGCGCAGGCAATGCCCGTCCTCGAGCAGCAACAGCGTCTCGCCGTTGAGATCCTCGGTGCGGATCTGCGCGCGCGCGGCCAGTCGATGCGTTTCCGGCAGCGCCACCACGAACGGCTCCAGGTACAGCTCGCGGGTCACGAGACTGTCGTCGTGCACCGGCAGCGCCAGCACGCCGACATCGATCTCGCCGTTGTGCAGACGCTCGAGCATCGGCTCGGTCTGGTACTCATAGAGCATGAGCTCCAGGCGCGGCAGGGCCTTGCGGATCCTGAGCGCCACCTGCGGCAGCAGGTACGGTCCGATGGTCGGCAACAGCGCCAGGCGCAGCTGGCCGGACAGCGGATCGTGGCGGGTCTGCGCCAGCGTGACGATGGCATCGGCGGTCTCGAGCATGCTGCGCGCGCGCAGTGCGACCTCCTCGCCCGCCTCGGTCAGCGTCACGCGCCGCGGGCGGCGCTCGATCAGCTGCACGCCCAGGTACTGCTCGAGTTTGCGCAACTGCGCCGACAGCGTCGGCTGGCTGACGAAGCACTTGGCCGCGGCGCGGCCGAAATGGCGGGTATCGGCCACGGCCACCAGATAACGCAAGTCCTTGAGCTTTAAATCTGACATACGGGACCGATATATGGCGTCTATCGTTATTATAAGGTCAATTGATTGGACTACCAGACGGGCCGCGACCAGTATGGCCGCTCGAGGCAACCACTCGACCCACTTGCTGACAGGAGAATGCACATGTTAGGTATTGGACAGAAGTTTCCCACGTATGAGCTGACCGGTGTGGTATCGAACGATCCCAACAAAGCGTTCCAGCAGTTCAAGAGCAGCGATCAGGCCGGCAAATGGCAGATCGTGTTCTTCTGGCCCAAGGATTTTACCTTTGTCTGCCCGACCGAGATTGCGGCTTTCGGCAAGCTCAACCGGGAATTCAGCGACCGTGGCGCGCAGCTGTTCGGTGTCAGCACCGACAACGAGTATGTACACCTGGCCTGGCGCAAGGAAAAGGAAGAGCTGCGCAATTTACCGTTTCCTATGCTGTCGGACATCAAGCGCGAGCTCAGCAGCGCACTTGGAATTCTCGACGCGCAAGCCGGCGTCGCCCAGCGCGCGACCTTCGTGGTCGACCCGGAAGGCGTGATCCGCTTCGTTTACGTCACCGATCTGTCGGTGGGGCGTAACCCGCAGGAAGTGCTGCGAGTGCTCGACGCACTGCAGACCGACGAACTGTGCCCGTGCAACTGGCAGAAGGGTCAGGAGACCCTCAAGGCGGCCTGATATGGAATCCACGACACTCGATCTGATTCGCGAAACCATCCCGGATTATGCCCGCGACCTCAAGCTCAACCTCGGCAGCGTGCTGACGCCGACCGGCGCGCCGGGCTTGAGCGAGCGGCAGATCTGGTCCGTGGCACTGACCTCGGCGATCGCGTCGCGCAACAATGCCTTCACGCGCGCGATCGAGGCGGCGGCCGCGGAGCAGCTGGACGCCGCGCACTTGCAGGCGGCGCGCGCTGCCGCGGCGATCATGGGCATGAACAACATCTACTACCGCTTCCTGCACCTGGTCGAGGACGCCGAGTATCAGGGCATGCCGGCGCGGCTGCGCATGAACATTCTGGGCAACCCGGGCATCGACAAGCTCGACTTCGAGCTGCTGTCGTTGGCGGTCTCGGCGATCAACGGCTGCGGCCTGTGCATCACTTCGCACGAGAAGAAGCTGCGCGCACACGGCATCACGCGCGAGATGATTCAGAGCGCCGTGCGCATCGCCGCGGTCGTGCATGCGGTGGCCGGCGTGCTCGAGTACAGCTCGGACCAGGGTGGCACGGTGCCGGACGCCGCGGCGGCCTGAGCCGGCGCGTGTTCGCGCCGCGGCACGCCTTGCTTTGCCTGCGCGGTCTGTTGTGCCTGCTCGCCGCGAGCGGGCCGCTTTGGGCAGCGGGCAGCATCGTTGATGATGATCAGCACACGCTGCAGCTGGCAACTGCCACGCCGCGCATCGTCAGCCTGGCGCCCGGCGCCACGGCCATGCTGTTTGCCGCCGGCGCGGGTGCACAGATCGTCGGCACGAGTGACTACTCGAACGAGCCGCCGGCCGCGCAGCGGCTCGAGCGTGTCGGCGACAGCCAGAGTTTCGATCTCGAGCGCATTCTGGCGCTGCACCCGGACGTCGTGGTCGTCTGGAGCGGCGGCACCAACGCGGCACAGATCGACAAGCTCGAACGAGTCGGGTTGCAGGTCTACCGCCATCGCATCGCACGCCTGGCGGACATTCCCGACAGCGTGCGGCGCCTGGGCGCACTGGCCGGGACGCTGCCCCAGGCGCAGGCGGCGGCGGCAAGCCTGGCGGCGAGGATCGCAGCGCTGCAGCAGCGCTACGCCAATGCGCACGGCGGCACGGTGCTGATCCAGGTCTGGGACCATCCGATCTACACAGTGGGGCGCTCGGAGCTCATGTCGGATGTGCTGCGCATCTGCGGCTACGGCAATCTGTACCAGGACCTGCCGGACCCGGGGCCCGCGGTCTCGCTCGAGTCCGTGCTCCAGCGCGATCCCGATCTGATTCTCGCGGTCGGCTCGGATCAGAAGGCCGCCGAGGACTGGGCGCTTCGCTGGCGCGCGTATCCGACCCTGAAGGCCGAGCGTCATGGCCGCGTGATCCCGTGGACCGACCAACGGCTTTCGCGCCTGGGTCCGAGCATGGTGGATGCGACCGAGGCGCTGTGCGCCGCATTGGCGCATTGAGCCGGCATTGAATCTATAGGTAGCGGCCTACACCGCGGCCCCGGAGCCGCGTGTTAGGGTTTCAGGCGTGGACAAAGCGCGCCAGGCCTCCAAGCGAACGCTCCAGGGTCTGGATTGGCTGAATTTTTTTCTGGCGGACGTACAGACCGGCGTCGGTCCTTTCCTGGCGATTTACCTCTCGAAGTACGGTTGGAACGAGCAATTGGTCGGCACCGCGCTGTCGGTCGGGGGGATTGCCGGAATTGCCGCGCAGACTCCTGCCGGCGCGCTGGTGGATCGCGTGCGATACAAACGGGCACTGATTGCCGCCGGCGTGATCGCGCTGGCGGTCGGGGCGCTGTGCGTTGCATTGCTGCCGAAATTCTGGCCGGTCATGGTTGCGCAGGCGCTGATCGGCGCAAGTTCCAGCGTCTTCATCCCCGCAATCTGCGCCATCTCGTTGGGGGTCGTGGGCCATCGACGATTCGACCGCCGCCAAGGCCGCAATCAGACCTTCAATTCCGCAGGCAACGTGGCCGCCGCTGTTGCCATGGGTTTGATCGGCTATTTTCTATCGGATCGTGGCATCTTCTTCTTCGTCGTGGTGATCGCAATCCCGACGCTTTGGGCGCTGCAGAGGGTCCGCGCGAACGAAATTGACTATGATCTGGCACGCGGAGCGCCCACCGTGGGCTCCATGCAAGGCGCCGTGCGCGTCACGGCGCTGCTCAAGGACCGCAACCTGGTGGTATTTCTGATCTGCGCGGTGATGTTCCACTTCGCGAATGCAGCCATGCTGCCCTTGCTCGGCGAAATGCTGGCCAAAGGGCACGGCCGCGCCTCGATGATGTTCATGTCCGCCTGCGTCGTGACGACGCAGGCGGTCATCGCGATGCTGGCGTCATGGTCGGGCGCGAAGGCGGGCCAGTGGGGCCGAAAGCCCTTGCTGCTGATTGCCTTCGCGGTACTGCCGATACGCGGCATGCTCTATACGCTGACGGACCAACCGATCATGCTCATCGCCATCCAGATCCTCGACGGAGTGGGGGCCGGCATCTTCGGAGTGGTATCGGTGCTGGTGATCGCCGACCTGACCGAGGGTAGCGGACGCTTCAACCTCGCGCTCGGTGCCATCAGCACTGCGGTGGGTATCGGCGCGTCGCTCAGTCAGGTGATCGCCGGCGCGCTGGTTCATCACTTCGACTACCGAGCGGGCTTCATCTTTCTGGCGGTCGTAGCCGCGGCCGCTCTGGCCATACTGTATTTCTTCATGCCCGAAACTCTCAATCCGCAGACCCGGTGGGACAATCGATGACGACAATTATCCTGTTGTTCTGTTCGAATGTTTTCATGACCTTCGCCTGGTACGGACACCTCAAGTACGGTCAGGCGTGGCCGCTTTGGCAAGCCATACTGGTTTCCTGGCTGATCGCATCGGTGGAGTACTGCCTGGCGGTACCGGCGAATCGCCTGGGGTATGTCACCTTCAGCGGCTTCCAGCTGAAGATCATCCAGGAGGCCATCACCCTGACTGTGTTTATGGTCTTTGCCATAACCTTCCTCAAGGAAAGAATGGCTTGGAATTACGCGCTTTCGTTCGTGCTGCTGATTGCGGCCGCGATCGTCGCTTTTGCCTTCAAGCCGGGCGCGGGGATCGGCTGAGCTGCGCACGCTGAGCAGAGCTTATGCGACCCACCGCACATACCGCGACGCTGAAAGAGCGGATCTTGCAAAAATGGCGCGATGACGTCTGGAAACTCCTTCCACTCGTTGCTCGATTGGTCGATTCGAGCTTCGTGTCTTCTGGTCGCGTGTGTCGGCTGCGCCGTGCTGTGCGGCTGGATATTCGACGTCCCTGCGCTCACGCGCGTGCTGCCCGGCCTGGCCTTCATGAAGATCAGCACTGCCAGCGCCCTGATTGCGGCGTCCGCGGCGCTGTGGCTGCTGCACACGCGTGCAGCGGGGTCAGCGTGGTTGCGCCTCGCGCGCATGTTGGCGCTATGCCTGGTCGTACTGGGCGGCCTGATCCTGTCTGAACATCTGTTCGACCTCGATCTGGGCATCGACCAGCACATCGGTGCCGACCGGCTGTCATCGCATGCTGTTCATTTCGGCCGCGTGTCGCCGGCCACCGGATTCAACCTGACGTTTCTCGGTCTGGCTCTCTTGACGCTCAAGGCCCGGCGCCCCTTTGTCGCGGCGTGCGCCCATTGGCTGGTGGTGCCGCCCTTGCTGGTCTCGGGCCTCGCCGTACTCGGCTACTTCTACGGCTTCGCTGCACTGTACGAGATGCGGGCCTACAGCTCGATGGCCGCACACACGGCGGCGGCGACTGTCGTGCTGAATCTGGCCATTCTGGCGGCCGATTCGGGGCACGGCTTCGCCGGCATTGCCAGCAGCGATACCGCCGGCGGACTGGTATCGCGCCGGTTGTTGCCGACGATTCCCATCATGCTGGTCGTGCTCGGCTGGGTATGCCTGGAAGGGGAGGCTCTGGGGCTCTACAGCACGCCGTTTCGAGTGCCGCTGTTGGTACTTCTGAGCACGACATTGTGTTTGATTGCAGTCGCAACGACCGCGATCACGCTGCACAAGGTCGATCTCAACCGCAAACGCGCCGAGGCCGAGATCCTGAGCCTGAACGTCGGGCTCGAACTGCGCGTGCGCGAGCGTACCCAGGAATTGGCGCAAGTGTCCGCGCAATTGCAGACGGTCAACGGCGCGCTCGAGTTGCTGTCGCAACAGGACGGACTGACCGGTGTCGCCAACCGCCGCTTCTTCGATACTTATCTGGCCGATCAGATCAACATTGCACGCCGCTACGGGCGAGCTCTGGCGCTGGTGCTCTACGACGTCGATGCCTTCAAAGCCTACAACGATCACTACGGTCACCACGCGGGCGATGAGTGCCTGAAGCGGGTAGCCGCGACGCTTCGCCTCTGCTGCCGCCGTACGGCGGACAGGGCGGCCCGCTTTGGTGGCGAGGAATTTGCCATGGTCCTTCCGGATACAGGGCTGGACGATGCGGTACGCATTGCCGAAGCCGCGAGGCAGGCAGTGGCGCAGTTGAACATTGTGCACGAGAACTCTGCGACCGCTGCCTATGTCACGCTCAGCGGTGGGGTTGCAGTTCTGCTCGACAGCGGCGGCGGCATCGGCGCCGGCGTCCAGCAGTTGATCATGGATGCCGACCAGAGCCTCTACGAAGCCAAGCGCCTGGGGCGCAATCGCATCGTGTCCGTGCGTCCGCTACAAGACACGCAGGTGGCCTAGCGTCGCAGGTGGCCTAGCGCTCGCTTCAGCGGTCGACGGTCGCCATCATCTCCTCGCCATAGCGCGGGCCGGATGTCGCCCCGGGCGGCAAGGCCGCATCGAGCCGCCGCAGCTCTTCGGGCGATAACGACAGCGAGGCGGCGGCAGCGTTCTCTTCGAGGTAGACGCGGCGTTTGGTGCCCGGGATCGGCACGATGTCCAAGCCCTGATGCAGCAGCCACGCCAGCGCGACCTGGCCGGCCGTGGCACCTTTGTTCGCAGCGAGTTCGCGAACCGCGGCCGCCATGCGCACATTGTTCTCGAAATTCGCGCCCTGCAGACGCGGATCATTGCGGCGAAAGTCGTTCTGCGGATAGTCCTCGGCGCGCTGAACGTTGCCGGTGAGAAAGCCCCGGCCCAACGGACTGAACGGCACCAGACCGATACCGAGCTCTCGCAGCAGCGGGATGATGCGCGGCTCGAGATTGCGTTCCCACAGCGAGTATTCGCTCTGCAGCGCCGCAATCGGATGCACGGCATGAGCGCGCCGGATGGTGGCCTCGCCCGCCTCCGACAGTCCCAGATGGCGAACCTTGCCCTCTTTGACCAGTTTGGCCATTGCGCCAACCACATCCTCGATCGGCACCTGCCGGTCGACGCGGTGCTGGTACAGCAGGTCGATGTAATCGGTGCCCAACCGCTTCAGCGAGCCCTCCGCGGCTTCACGCACGTGCTCGGGGCGGCTGTCGAGACCGGCCATCTTGCCGTCCTTGATCCGAAACCCGAACTTGGTGGCGATCACGACCGAGTCGCGACGGCCCTGGAGCGCGCGCCCGACCAGCTCCTCGTTGATGAATGGGCCGTAGACCTCGGCAGTATCGAAAAACGTCACCCCCAATTCGATCGCCCGATGAATGGTCGCGATCGATTCCGCATCATCCGGAACCCCGTAGGCGTGACTCATGCCCATGCAGCCCAGTCCGAGGGCGGAGACTTCGAGGCCCTGTCGTCCCAATTTACGCCGCTGCACGTTATTTCTTCTCCATCAGTTCGAGGCGGTTGCCAAACGGATCGTTGAGGAAAATCCGATGGTAGCCCGCGAGCGGCGCGTCATCGACGATTTCAAATCCACGCTCCCGGCAGCGCTCGAGGATCCGCGACAGATCGGTGACCAGAAGACCCGGATGCGCTTTCGTGGCGGCGTGGAACGTCTTGTCGACGCCCAGATGGATCTTGACCCGCTCGCTTTCGAACCAGCAGCCACCGCGCTGGGCCAACGCCGGCGGTTTGGGCGTCTCCGGAAGGCCCAGCACGTCACGATAGAACGCGCGCGCGCGTTCCTCGCCTCCGGCGGGCATGGCGAGCTGGACATGGTCGATTCCGATGACCGGCATGGACGCAATCTTGACGCAGCGCCGCGGCGCTGGCCATACTCCAGCCATGGCCAATAACGCAGCATCTCCCATCCGGGCCGCCCGCCGGTGGTGGTGGCGCCGCTCCGCAAACGGAGTGGGCGCTGGTCGTTGTACGCCATAATCGCAACCTAATAAGGTCAGGATCACACCAGAACCCATCTCCGGAGCACTCCGGGATGGGTTTTTTGTTGGGTTTTCGTCATGAAACTGCCATTCGACATTGCTGGGGACCTGGATACGCCGGTATCGGCGTTCGCCAAGCTCAAGCCGTTCGAGCCGCGCTTTCTGCTCGAGAGCGTCGAGGGCGGCGAGCGCCTGGGCCGCTACTCCTTCATCGGTTTCGGCGGTGCCCTGGAAGTACGGCTCGATGACTCCGGGTTCCGGGTTGGCAACGACCTGCGTCCGGTCCCGGCCAGCCGGGATGGGCTGCTGGACGGCCTGCGGGCCGCGCTGAAGCTCGTGCCGTTGCCGCTGCCTGCCTTCGGTCAAGTGCCCCTGGCCGGTGGCCTGGTCGGCTTCACGGCCTATGACGTGGTGCGCTTTTTCGAGCGCCTGCCCTCGCGGCTGGCTCCGCTGGCCGGCGTGCCCTTGCTGCACTACGTGGCGCCGCGTTCGCTGCTGGTGTTCGATCACGTCAGTCGCGGCATCGCGCTGCTGCATGCCGGCAGCGATGCCGAGCGCGATGCGCTGCGGCGCGAGGTCATCGCCGCGCTGCGCGGCGCGGTGCCGCGCATCGCGACCGGCGGCAGGTTTTCCGCACCGCAACCGGCGCTGGGGCGCGAGGCCTACATGGCCGGCGTACGGCGCGCGCAGGAGCATATCGCCGCGGGCGATATCTATCAGCTGGTGCTGGCCTCGCGCTTTTCGGGACGGCACGATCTCGACCCATTCCAGGTTTACCGGGCGCTGCGCCTGATCAATCCATCCCCCTACATGTATTTCTGCCGGCTCGGGAACATGACCGTGGTCGGCTCCTCGCCGGAGGCGCTGGTCAAGCTCAACGCAGGCGCGGCGCAGCTGCGGCCGATCGCCGGCACGCGACCGCGTCACGAGGATCCGGCCCTCGATGCGCAGCTCGAAGCCGAATTGCGTGCCGATGCCAAGGAGAACGCCGAGCACGTGATGCTGGTGGATCTGGCGCGCAATGATCTGGGGCGGGTCGCGCGGGCCGGCAGCGTGCGCGTGGATCCGTATCGTTCGATCGAGCGCTACAGTCATGTCATGCACATCGTCAGCGGCGTGAGCGGTGAGCTGGCGGCGCAGCGTGATGCCTTCGATCTGTTCGCGGCGACTTTCCCCGCCGGTACACTGGTTGGTGCGCCAAAGGTGCGCGCCATGGAGATCATCGAGGAGCTCGAGCCGGTGCGGCGTGGCCTGTATGGCGGCACGGTCGGCTATTTCGGCGTCCGTGGGGCGATGGATCAGGCCATCACGATCCGCACGCTGGTGTTCCACGACGATGAGTACAGTTATCAGGCCGGCGCCGGCATCGTGGCCGACAGCCAGCCCGCGGCAGAGCATGATGAGGTACTGGCCAAGAGTGCGGCACTGCTGCGCGCGCTCAAGCTGGCGGAGGCGGGGCTGTGAGCGCGCGGCTGCTGTTGATCGACAACTACGATTCCTTCACCTACAACCTTGTCCAGGCCTTCCTGGTGCTGGGCGCGGACGTGCAGGTGTATCGCAACGATGCCATCACGATCGATGAGGCGCGCGCGCTCGAGCCCACGCACCTGTGCATTTCGCCGGGGCCCGGCACGCCGGCGCAGGCGGGTGTGTCGATGGCGATGATTCGCAGCTTCGCCGGCCGCATACCGGTATTTGGAGTCTGTCTGGGCCATCAGTCGATCGTCGAAGTCTTCGGCGGCCAGGTGGTGCGCGCCTCCCGCCTCATGCACGGCAAGACCTCGCAGATCCAGCACGATCGGCTCGGCCTGTTCGATGAGGTGCCGCAGGCGTGTGAGGTTGGCCGCTACCACTCGCTGATCGCCGAGCCGGCCTCGATCCCGGCACAGCTGTCGGTCAGCGCCCGCACCGCCGAGGGGGAGATCATGGGCGTGCGACACCAGGAGTATCTGGTTGAGGGCGTGCAGTTTCATCCCGAGAGCATACTCACGCCGGACGGTCCGTTGATGATGCGCAATTTCCTGCGCTGGCACGGCGGCGTGCGCGGCCATGAGTGAGCGGCCATGAGTGAGCGGCCATGAGTGAGCCCATGCCTTTGCGTGCCGTGCTGGAGCGGCTGCTCGAGGGCGAGGACCTGAGCGAGGCGGAAGCCGGGAACCTGCTGTCGGGCCTGACCGATGCGGATCTGGCCCCGGCGATGGCCGGGGCCCTGCTCGCGGCCTTGCGCGCCAAGGGGGTCACCGCCGCGGAGCTGCGCGGCTTCGCTCGTCGCATGCGCGCACTGGCGCGCCGACCCGAGCTGCCGCGGCTGCCCGATGCGATCGACATCGTCGGCACCGGCGGCGACCGTTCGGGCAGCCTGAACCTTTCGACCGGGGCCGCGCTGCTGGCGGCCGCCTGCGGCCTGCCGGTGTTCAAGCACGGCAATCGCTCGATCTCCAGCCGCGCCGGCAGCGCCGACGTGCTGCAGGCGCTGGGGCTGCCCGTGCCGCTCGATGAGGCGGCCGCGGGTCGCTGCTTCGCCGCCCTGGGGTTCGCATTTCTTTTTGCGCCCTACTATCACGTCGCGACCAAGAGCATTGCCCCGGTGCGCGGCGCGCTCGGCGTTCGCACGGTATTCAATATTCTGGGACCGCTGAGCAATCCGGCGGCACCGCCGTTCCTGGTGATCGGAGCCTTCAATCTGGCGACCGCGGAGCTCATGGCACAGGCGCTGCGCGGCACCGAGGTCAAGCGTGCCTTCGTCATCCATGGCGCGGAGGGCTGGGATGAGCCCACGCCGGTCGGCGTCTTCACGCTGTTCGATGTCGGCCCAGGCGGCGTGCGGCGCGAACAACGCGCGCCGGCCGACTACGGTTTGGCGCGTTGCGATTCCGACGCGCTGCTTGGCGCCGATGCGGCCCACAATGCGCGCGAGCTCAGGCGCGTGCTCGCCGGCGAACGCAGCGACGCGAGCGGCGACGCACATCGCGATGCGCTGCTGCTAGGCGCGGCGCTGGCGCTCGAGGTCAGCGGCCGGGAGAGTGCGCCGCGCGCGGCGCTGGCGCGTGCGGCCCAGGCCATCGACAGCGGTGCGGCGCGTGAACTGCTGGCCCGCCTCGAGCGCTTCGGCGCCGAGGAAGCGCGCCGGGTGCTGACCACATGAGCGAGGATTTCCTGCAGCAGATGGCGCAGGCGAGCCGCGAGCGGGTGGCGCGGGCGCGCGCGCAGCGCGGGGATCTGGCGTTGCAGGCCGTGGCGCACGCGACGCCGAGCCCGCCGCCGCTGAAGCTCTCGAGTCTGGGCTTCGATCTGATCGCCGAGGTCAAGCTGCGCTCCCCGGCCGTGGGGCAGCTCGACGGCGGCGAGGACATCGCTGCGCGGGCCAGGGATTACGCGTTGGCCGGCGCCGCGGCCATTTCGGTGCTGACCGAGCCGACGCGCTTCGATGGCGAGCTGTCGCACCTGCAGCAGGCCGCGCAGGCGCTGGGCGAGAGCATTCCGGTGATGCGCAAGGACTTCCTGGTCGATCCCTACCAGATCTATGAAGCGCGCGCCGCTGGGGCCGGAGGCGTGCTGGTCATCCTGCGCATGCTCGAGCGCGCGCGCATTGCCGACCTGCTCGATATTGCGGCCGAGCTGCGCCTGTTCGTGCTGCTCGAGGCCTTCGATGAGTACGATTTGAAACAGGCGGCCTCGCTGGTGCGCGCCTATGGCGAACGCGCGACGCTGATGGTCGGGGTGAACTGCCGCGATCTGACCACGCTGCAGGTGGTACCGGGCCGGCTCGAAGCGCTCGCCGCGAGCCTGCCGCAGGGCGTGCCCTGCGTGGCCGAGAGCGGCGTGGAGAACAGCGCCGACGCCGCGCGACTGGCTGCGGCGGGCTACCATGTGGCACTGGTCGGCAGTGCCTTGATGCGCGCTGCCGACCGCGTCGAGCTCGCGCGCGCGCTGCTGGCGGCAGGGCGGCAGGGGCGCCGATGTGGATAAAGATCTGCGGCATGACGAGCCAGGAGGCGATCACGGCTGCCTTGAGTCAGCGCGTGGACGCCATCGGCTTCGTGTTCGCGCCATCGGTTCGCCGGCTCGAGCCGGAGCGCGCGGCGCTGCTGGCGGCGCCGGCGCGCGCACGCGTAGCCTGCGTCGCGGTCACGCTGCATCCGCAGCAGGCGCTGATCGATCAGATCCTGCGCGTGTTCGATCCCGACGTGCTGCAGAGCGATCTCGAGGATCTCGAGCGCCTGCGGCTGCCTTCGAGCTTGAGTCTGCTGCCGGTGGTGCGCGGCGCCGTGGTGCGCGGCGCGACGGCATCCGCTGCGATGCCGGTCCGCGTGCTGTTCGAAGGCCCGCGCAGCGGCAGCGGTACGGCCGGGGACTGGGAGCAGGCGGCGCGGCTGGCGGGCGATACCGAGCTGATCCTCGCGGGTGGCCTCAATGTGCACAACATCGCCTCGGCGATCGGCTCGGTGCGGCCGTTTGGCGTGGATGTGTCGAGCGGCGTCGAGGCCGCGCCGGGGCAGAAGAGCCCACAGATGATCGCCGAATTCGTTCAGGCCGCGCGTGCGGCATTTGCAGGAATCGAGCATGAGTGCCATGGAAACCGAAGCTGAGCGGGCTGAAGGACTGGCGGATCTGCTGGCCGGGCGCTTTCCGGATGAGCGCGGGCGTTACGGTCCGTATGGCGGGCGCTACGTGCCCGAAACCCTGATTCCGGCGCATGAGCGGCTCGAGCGCGGCGTGCGCCGCTGGCTTGCCGATGCTGAATTCCGCGCCGAGCTCGAGCGCGAGCTGCGCGACTGGGTCGGGCGGCCGACGGCGCTGAGTCCGGCGCCGCATCTGTCCACGCGCTGGGGCGCGCGAGTCTGGCTCAAGCGCGAGGACCTCGCGCACACCGGCGCGCACAAGATCAATAACGCGATCGGTCAGGCGCTTCTGGCGCGGCGCCTGGGCGCGCGCCGCATCGTCGCCGAGACCGGTGCGGGCCAGCACGGCGTGGCCAGCGCGGCGGCGTGCGCGCGCGTCGGTCTGCCCTGCACCGTGTACATGGGTGAGCTCGACATGGAGCGCCAGGCGCCCAATGTCGGGCGCATGAAATTGCTGGGCGCCAAGGTCATTGCCGTGACCAGCGGCGATCGTACGCTGCGCGCGGCCATCGATGAGGCCATGCGCGATTGGGTCGGCGACCCGAACGGTACCTACTATCTGCTGGGCTCGGCGGTCGGGGGTCACCCCTATCCTTATCTGGTGCGCGAGCTGCAGGCGGTCATCGGACGCGAAGCGCGCGCACAAATGCTCGAACGCGCCGGCGCACTGCCCGATGCCATCGTCGCCTGCGTCGGCGGCGGTTCCAACGCCATTGGTTTGTTTCATGCCTTCCTCGGCGATGCCGGCGTGCAGATCATCGGCATCGAGGCCGGGGGCCGCGGCGGGGCGCTGGGCGAGAACGCGGCCTCGCTTAGTTGCGGACGCCCGGGCGTGCTGCACGGCAGTTATTCTCTGCTGCTGCAGGATCAGGATGGACAGATCCAGGAGACGCATTCGATATCCGCGGGCCTGGATTATCCGGGCGTGGGGCCGGAGCATGCGTTGCTGCTGGCGCTCGGGCGCGTGCGTTACGAGTCGGCCGACGACAAGGAGGCGCTGGAGGCGGTGCATGAATGCTGCGAATGCGAGGGAATCCTGCCGGCGCTGGAGAGTGCGCATGCGCTCGCGGGCGCGCGCCGCTGGGCGGCACAGAATCCCGGCGGCCGGGTGTTGATCGGCCTGTCCGGGCGCGGCGATAAGGACATGCCGACACTGTCGCGGACGCTGGCGCCGTGACCGCCGCCGCGGTCAGCACGCCCGCAGAGCGCATCGTCGCGGCCCTGCGCGCGGCGGCCAAACAGGGCCAGCCGGCGCTGGTGGCCTTTCTGACGGCCGGCTACCCGAGTCGGGCGCAATTCCGCGAGCATCTGAGCGCGGTGGCGCTCGAGGCCGACGTGATCGAGATCGGCGTGCCATTCACCGATCCCATGGCCGACGGCGTCACGATCCAGCGCTCGAGCGAAGGCGCGCTGCGCGCGGGGGTGACGCTGACCTGGATCCTCGAGGAGCTGCAGCTTATGCCGGCCGTGAAGGCGCCGCTGCTGTTGATGAGCTACATGAATCCCCTGCTCGCCTTCGGGCTCGAGCGTCTCGCGCGTCGCGCGGTCGGCGCGGGCGTGTGCGGCTTCATCGTGCCGGATCTGCCTTTCGAAGAAAGCGAGGAGCTGCGCGCGGTGCTCGCCCCGCACAACATCGCGCTGGTGCAGATGGTCACGCCGGTCACGGGCGGGGAGCGCCTGGCGCGGCTCGCGGCGGCCAGTCAGGGCTTCGTCTACGCCGTGACCATGACCGGCACCACGGGCAAGAGCGTCGCCGCCCCGGAGGAGATTGCCGCCTACCTCGAGCGGGTACGCGATGCCGCCACGGTTCCCGTGTGCGCCGGCTTTGGTATCCGCACCCGCGAGCAGGTCGAGCGCCTGCGCGGCCAGGTCGATGGGGTCATCGTCGGCTCGGCGCTGGTGGAGGTATTGGAGCGGGGCGAATCCCCGCAGGAGTTCCTGGCCGCGCTGCGCCCGCCGCGCCGATGAGGCAGGGCGCGTGAGGCAGGGCGCGTGAGGCCGGACGCGGCCGCGCATCCCCCGCACCTGTCGTTGCTGCTCGGTCTGCTCTCGACCGTCGGCGCATTCTCGATCGATGCCTTCTTCCCCGCGCTGCGCGCGATCGCGCAGGCGTTTCATCTCTCGAGCCTGCAGGCGCAGCAGACCCTGACGGTATACATGCTCGGCTACGCGCTGGCCTCGCTGCTGCAGCAGGGCTTCAGCTCGCCGCCGATCTACCTGCAGCAGCTGCTGCTGGCGGCGCTCGGGTTCGGACTTCAGCTCATGTATCCGGTGGTCACGCTGCGCATCCTGGACCTGTTCCCGCACTCGCGCGGCGCGGCGGCGTCGATGCAATCCTTCTTCAACATGATCATCGCCACGCTGACCATGGGCCTCGTGGCGCCGGTGCTGGCGCAGTCAATGCGAAGCCTCGCCTGGGGCTCGCTGGGCGCCAGCGCGCTCGGATGGTTGCTGTGGCAGCGCGCGCAGCGTTACCGTGCAGCGCACCGGGCTTAGCGAGGGCGTCTGTCACCATGTCCAGCTTCACGGTCGATCAACGCTTCTGCGGCCCACCGGGCTGCGCCAATGGCGGCTACGTGGCCGGGCTCATGGCGCAGCGCTCGGACGCGCGCGTGCGCATCCGCCTCGAGCGCCCGATTCCACTGCAGGTTGCGCTCGAACTTAAGGCCACCGAAGACGGCGGGCTCGAGCTCACGCATCTGGGTGCGGTACTGGCGCGCGCGCAGCCGGTGGACTTCGAGCTACAGGTGCCGGCAGCCCCGAGTTACCTGCAGGCGCTCGAAGCCTCGCGTCATTTCGTCGGCTTCACGCGCCATCTGTTTCCGGGCTGCTTCGTCTGCGGCACCGAGCGGGCACGCGGCGATGGCATGC
>Ga0302326_10003175_pt1 | contig 38973 bp, 38 predicted proteins | sample Palsa_T0_3_FD_202264 | JGI IMG/M metagenome (GOLD analysis project Ga0302326, IMG submission 202264) | Peat permafrost microbial communities from Stordalen Mire near Abisko, Sweden - Palsa_T0_3 | ecosystem: Environmental > Terrestrial > Soil > Palsa > Peat permafrost | place: Sweden: Abisko... | reverse complement strand
TTTGCCGGGATGGGCCCTCGCAGCGGCCTCGCTGGCCTCATCGGCCGCGTCTGGGCCGCCTCGCACGGGGCGGCCGGCTTTGCGGACGAGATTGGGATTGGCCAGCATAAGACGCGAAGAGGGCCCATTCCGGCAAATTGGGACACTGTCATTATTTTCGGGACGAGAAATTTCAGCTTCACTCCGGCGCGCCATCCCACCACAGCTCTCGGGGTGCCCGCCGCCGCCTTCACCTTCGCCAATCGCGCCGCCCATCGCGCGTGGCTCGCCGGCCAGGCGCGGCTTCCGGCCGGATTTCGCGTCGGCCGCACCCGCTTCGATTTCACGCCGCGCGAGGCGCCGAAGCCGGCGCAGATGACGCTGACCCTCATCGCCCTCGACCGGCCGACGCCGGATTTCGCCGCCGTCTTCACCCGCAACGCCTTTCCCGGCGCGCCCATCCGCGTCGGCCGCCGCCGCCTGGGCGAGGCCGCGCTGGGCGCGATCATCGTCAACAACAAGATTTCCAACGTCTGCGCGCCCGGCGGCGAGGAGGCCGCGGAGCGCGTCAGCGCCGAGACGGCCCGCCTGCTCGGCTTCGCGCCCGCGCAGGTGCTGCCCAGTTCGACCGGCGTGATCGGGTGGGGCCTGCCGGTCGAGGCGATGCTGGCGGCGCTGCCGCAGGTGGTCGCGGCGCTCGCCGGCGAGTCCGTCCTGGCCGCCGCCGAGGGCATCGTGACGACCGACCTCTATCCCAAGGTGCGGCGGGCGGACCTCGCCGGCGGCTCGATCGTCGGCATCGCCAAGGGCGCCGGCATGATCGAGCCCAACCTGGCCACGATGCTCGTCTACCTCCTGACCGACCTGGCGGTGCCCCGGGAGGAGCTGCGCGCCATGCTCGCGCGCGCCGCGGACGCGAGCTTCAACGCCATCAGCATCGACAGCGACACCAGCACCTCGGACACCGTCGCGCTGGTCTCCTCCGGACGGGTGCCCTGTCCCGACCGCCGGGCCTTCGAGCAGGGGCTCCAGGCCGTCTGCCGGGACCTCGCGGAGGACGTCGTCCGCAACGGCGAGGGCGTGCGCCACGTGTTGCGTGTCGCCGTGCGGGGCGCCGCGGACGCCGCGTTCGCCCGCGCGCTCGGGAAGGCCGTCGTCAACGCGCCGCTTTTCAAGTGCGCCGTCGCCGGCAACGACCCGAACGTCGGCCGGCTCGTGCAGGCCATCGGCAAGTACGTCGGCGCCCAGGCGGCTGCGACCGACCTCTCGCGCCTGCGCCTGCGGCTGGGCGGCATCGAGATCTTCGCCGGAGGGGTCTTCCAGCTGAACCCGGACAAGGAGAAGGCGCTGGCCGCCCACTTCCGCGGAGCGGAACTCTACGCCAGCGCGCCGCCGAAGAACGGGGTCTTCGCCCCGCCGATCGACTACCCTCCCCACGGCCGGTGCGTCGAGATCGAGATCGACCTGGGAAGCGGCCCGGCCGAAGCCGTGGTCTTCGGCGGCGACCTGACCCATGAGTACGTCAGCGAAAACGCCGACTATCGAAGCTAGCTACTGATTCACGTGCACGACCTTCGCCGGCGGGAACCCGTTGAAGTACGTGGCGGAGGCGTGGCTGTAGGCGCCGATATTGACGCTGTAGACGAAATCGTCGCGCGCGAGGTCGGGCAGGTTTTCGGCCATCGAGACGACGTCGAGGGCGTCGCAGGTCGGGCCAAAGACCGAGCAGATCTGCTCCGGTCCCCGCTTGAACGCCTTGATCGGGTATTTGCAGTGGTCGAAGATGACGCCGGAGTAGGTATGGTAGACCCCGTCGTTGATGTAGTAGCACATCTTGCCGTCCCGCACCGCCTTGCCGATCACCTGCGAAACCGCATAGCCGGCCGAGGCGACGAGGAAGCGGCCCGGTTCGGCCAGGATCTGGATGTCGCGCGGGAATAGCCGCTCGATCTCCGTGTTGATCACCTTGGCCAGCTCCCAAAAGGGCTTCACCGAGGCGTCGTACGGCGCGGGAAAGCCGCCGCCGATATCGACCAGGTTCATCTTGGTGTAGCCGCGGCCCCGGGCCTCCGCGAAGATATTGGCGGTGAGGCTGAGCGCCTGGACGTAGTTTTCGAAATTCGTGGTCTGGCTGCCGACGTGGAAGCTGATGCCCTCGACCGTGAGGCCGGCCTGGTCGGCGGCGAGGATGAGGTCCACCGCCTCGCCGGGCGAGGCGCCGAACTTGGAGGACAATTCCACCATGGCGCCCGTGTTCGGCACCTTGAGCCGGAGCGCGAGCCCGGCGTTGGGCGCGTGCTTCCTGATCTTTCGGATCTCCTCCAGGTTGTCGAAGGTTACCAGGGGCTTGTACTGGTTCAGCTCCTCCAGCGTGGCGGTCGGCTTGGTCGGATTGGCATAGATGATCTTGTCCCAGATCCATTGCTGGCGCTCGGCCGCCGGGAGGTGCTCGATGTTCTTATGGACAATCATGAACTCGGGCATCGAGGCGACGTCGAAGCTGGAGCCCTCCTTGAAGAGGGTGCGGACAATTTCCGGATCGGGGTTGGCCTTGACCGCGAAGTAGACCTGCACGCGCGGCAGATAGCGGCGAAACTGGCGGTAGTTCCTCCGCAGTTCGTCGTGGTCGATCACGAACAGGGGCGTGCCGTGCTCCTGGGCCAGCTTCCGCAACCGTGTCGGGGTGACCATGGCAGACGGTGGCGTCGGGCAAGCGCCTAGTCGCTCTCGCCGACCAGGAAGTTCTGGAACTGCCAGGGATCCTTCAGGTCGAGATCCGGCCGGTTGTAGCCCTTGAAGGCGTTGACCCGCCCCTGGAGGGGCGTCCAGTCCGAGGCCTGGGAGATGAACTTGCCCAGGTAGGGCTTGGAGACCTCCAGGATGGCGTCGTGCGGGAGGTCGTCCGGCACGCATACGCCCATGGCCGGATTCTCCATCATCCACCGCGAGGCCGCCACGACCGAAATGGCGACCTGCATCGTGGTGGCGTTCTGGTGCGGGACCAGGCGGCGGGACTCCTCGATGCTCAGGTCGCTGCCGATCCACCAGGAGTTGTAGGCATGGCCCATCAGCAGCGCGCCGAGAATGTCCGCGCCGCTGGTGATCTCGTCGTTCATGATCCGCTGGTTCTTCACCAGCTTGTAGTCATAGCCCTTGAGCTCGTTGAGCGAGGCGATGGCGCAGTCGCACGGGCAATAGGCGTAGTGCATCGTCGGCCGATAGACGGCCTTCTTCCCCTCCCAGACGGTCAGCTTGTCCGAAATCGTGAAGGCCTCGCCGTGGCGCACCACCATGCCGGTGATGCGGTAGTTCGGGACCCAGGAGCGGACCCACGTGTTTATGCCCATCCGCGCCAGGCAGATCTGGTTGCGGGGGCCTTCCTTGTGGGTATAGGCGAACTTCGGCAGCTTCTTTTCGTGCGTGCCCCAGCCCATCTCGGAGGTGGTCGTGCCCTCCTCGCGGAAGCCCTCGATGCTCCAGGTGTTGACGAATTCATCGACCTGCTTCGGCCGGTCGGTGATCTGGGTGTCCCGCTCGCTGCAATGGATGACCTTGACCCCGATCTTGCGCGCCAGGTGGTTGAAGCTCCGCGCGGCCATGTAGCCGGCGATGTCCTCAGCCGCCTTCCCCTTGACCTTCTTGTCGGCGAGCAGGCTGCGGCCGATGTCGAGCAGCCCCTGCTTGGTGAAGTGCGAAATGAGGCCCGGATTGGCGCCATGCTCGATCACGGCGGTTGCGCCCTTCTCCTTCCATTTCCCGGTCATGCGCCGGAGGTTCATGTGCCGCCAATACAGGGTGCGCTTCACCGGAGGCGTATGCGGGCCGCCGGCGTACGGATCCCAAAGCTCCGTCGAGGTGTTGATGTAGAGGACCCCGTGGTCGTGGCACCACTGCAGGATCTCGCAGGCGTCGATATTCCACGCCAGGTCGATCAGAAGGTCGCCCGCGCCGACGTGCTTCTTGAGGATCCGGGCCATGTTTTCCTCCGTCACGCGGTCGCGCACAAAGCGCACGCCCAGGGCCGTCCATTCGCCCAGCTTGGCGGCCCGGTCCTCGAAATCCATCACCGTGATGTTCGCCGCCGGCACCGCGATGTGCTTGAGCAGGATCGGGAGCGTGCACTCGGCGACCGCGCCATAGCCGACGAATAGGATTTTCTTGCTGAATGTGGTTGGAATCATGGGGCCCCGGAGAGGAGAGGGAAAAAGAGAGGTGTTCGTGCGGGAAACGCCCTCGACTGACAAGCGTTTTCCCGGCCGAAGCCGGTTGTCGCCAATCTGTAACCGCCTTCGTCATGCCGTTAGCCGAGACCGGCGGTCTCGTCGAAGCCGGACCAGATATTCATGATCTGCACCGCCTGCCCGCTCGCACCCTTCCAAAGGTTGTCGAGCGCCGAAGTCAGGACGAAATTGTCCGTCCGGGGGTCGTGCACCGCCGCGAGGTCGATCCGGTTGGTGCCGACCACGTGGGCGGTGTCCGGGGTCTCCCCGCTGGGCAGGAGCGAGACGAAGGGCGACGCGCCATAGGCGGCGCGCCATGCGGCATAAATGGCCTCCGTCGTCGCGCCCGCGGCCGCCGGAACGGTGATCGTCGTCGCTATGCCGTACCGCATGGGTGCGAGGTGCGGATTGAATTGGATCACGGTGGCCGCGCCGGTCCGAAGCTCGAGCTGCTCCTCGATCTCGGCCAGGTGCCGGTGATTGGTGAGGCCGTAGGCCTTGGCGCTCTCCGCCCGCTCGACAAAAAGATAGGGCTCCTCGACTTTCCGGCCGGCGCCGCTGACTCCACTGAAGGAATTGGCAACGATATGGCTCCGGGATATCAGCCCGGCCCGCAGGAGCGGCACCAGCGGTACGAGTACGCTCGTCGGATAGCAGCCCGGGGCGGCAACCAGCTTTGCCTCGGTGCGCCAGGCGGGCGAGGTCAGCTCGGGCAGGACGAACCGGGCCTGCGGCAAAAGCTCGGGCGCATGGTGCTCGCCGTAGTACTTCCGGTAGGTCTCAAGGCTGACAATCCGGAAGTCCGCGCTCAGATCGATGACCCGCAAGCCCGCCGGCACCAGCGCCTTGGCATAGGTGGCGGCGGCACCATGGGGCAGCGCCAGGAATATGAGGTCGAGCCCGGATTTGGCCATAGCCACCGGATCGGGCTCCGTGAAAACCAGGCCCGCGTCCCGGCCCCGCAGGGCGGGCATGACGCGCGCGAGCGGCTTGCCCGCGTGCGTCCGCGAGGTCACGACCGCCAGCCGGGCCTGCGGATGCCCGAGGAGGATCTTGACCAGGACTTCGCCCGAATAACCGGACGCGCCGACGACGCCGACTTTCATGGGGGCAGAATTCAGAATCCAGCTTCCGGAATCGAGATTGAATTTAGTGGAGACAAAAAAGCCCGCGCCTCGGAGGCGCGGGCTGCAAAATGCGGCGGAAGCGCCAATTACCAGGTATAGGTCAGGCTGACAGAGAACACGCCCTTGCCGTTGACCTCGGGGCCATGTCTGCGGGCGAAGCCCTGCTGCTTCACGTAGGCGTCGAAACCGGCATCGTAAGCCCAGCCCACGGTCAGCTTGACGTCCTTGGTGAGGTTGTACGGAGCCGCGACGCCGAGCGACCAGTAATCGCCCCAGGCGTGGGTCTTCGGAACCGAGTGGTTGTACGCGTTGTACTGGTAGTACGTGCCGATCGAGCCGCTGAAATCGAGCTCGGTGCCGAGGTCCTTCAACGGGAGTGCGTAGGACGCATTCAATTCCTCGGTCGGGGCCCGCAGGGTCACGTCGTAGTAGAACTTGGGCTGCAGCTTGAAGCCGTCGACCAGATAGTTCAGTGCGAGGTTCGGCTCAACCGTGGCGTGAAAGAAGCCCAGGTTCGTCGGCGCCTTGGTGAAGGTGTAGAGGCTGATGCCGGGCTCGACGCTCCAGGCGCTATTCAGCGGGTAGGTATACGACGCGTAGCCATCAACCTCGGGCTCGGACTGGCCTTGGACGAAGACGGAGCCGATGGGGTTGCTGGCCCAAATGCCGACGTCCCAGGCGTTGTTGGTGGCATCGATCGCGCCCTGGAAGGAATCCTGGCCACGGCGGTTGCCGCGGAACATGTACTGTGAGACGTACGTCGGGGAGATGGAGTAGACCCAGGTCGGGGGCATGGGCGCCATCGGCGCCGTAGCGGCCATGGGAGCAGCCGGAGGCGGCGAGGACATGGTCGCGTCGGTCTGCGCGTGCGATTGTAGGACTCCCGCAGTGCAGGCACTGAGGAGAATGGTGAGGAGTTTTTTATTCATTCTTATTTGTGGTTCTTTATGCGTGTTTCTCTTTAGGTCGCGAGAAACTGGTAGCGCTATGACTTCACTGAGCGCCGCCTGTTCCAAGCTAACACGCAAGGTGGGATTAAATGGCAAAAGCCCTGGGATTGACAAGGGTTTTTCCACCAAAATGTCGTGATCCGTAACTTTATAAGTCATTAATATTTTGATGTTAGCGGAACATTCGTAACAAACGTCCCCACGATTTATACAGGGGGTAAGTTTGGCCAAAAAAGGAGGTGAGGCGCGTTGTCCGCAATGCGCCGGGCAGGGATCGGGCGTCGACGCACCCGCCGGCGGTTTGGGGACAAACCGCCCTACCTCCGACCAAGCCCAAAATCCGCCGCGGCGCGATTAACGCTTCGAGAACTGGAAGCGCTTGCGGGCGCCCGGCTGGCCTGCCTTCTTGCGTTCCTTTTCGCGCGGGTCGCGCCTGAGGTGGCCCGCCTTCTTCAAGACGGGTCGGAGCTCGGAATTCATCTTCTGCAGGGCCCGGGCGATCCCATGGGCGACCGCGCCCGCCTGGCCCGCAACCCCGCCGCCGTTCACATTGGCGATGACGTCGATCTTTTCCCTCAAATCCGAGGTGATGAGGGGGGCGTAGGCCTGCTTGGCGAAATTTTCGTGGCTGAAATAGCTGTCAAAGGTGCGGCCATTGACCGTCAGCTTGCCGCTGCCCGAATTGAGGCGGATGCGGGCCACGGCGGTTTTGCGGCGGCCGGTGCCGATGAAAATATTGTCGGAAACGCTCATGGGCTCGATCAAACGGAGATTTTGACGGGATTCTGGGCTTCGTGCGTGTGCTGCGGGCCGGCAAAGACCCGCAATTTGGTCAGCATCGTGGCCGCGAGCCGGTTCTTGGGCAGCATCCCCTTGACGGCATGCTCGATGATGAATTCGGGATGCTTCTGGCGCATCAGCTTGAGGCTGCGGAAGCTTTCGCCGCCGACGAAGCCGGAGAAGAACATGTACTCATTCTGATCCTCTTTCTTGCCGGTCAGGACGACTTTCTCGGCGTTGATGACAACGACGTAGTCGCCCGTGTCGACGTGGGCGGTATAGGAGGCTTTATGGCGGCCGCGGATGAGGTTGGCGGCCTTCACCGCGAGACGACCAAGCACCTGCCCATCGGCATCGATGAGATGCCATTTGGGTTGCACCGTCTCCTTCTTAGCGAGGAAGGTTTTCATGGGAAAAGAGGTCAAGAGCTAGAGCATCGGCAAGGGCTGTCAACTGCTCTTTTCGGAAGGGCCTTGTTTCCCGGCTGGGAAAGGCTTATGGCGAGCCATGCATCAACGATTCCCCCTTCTCGCCGCCGGCATCCTCGGCGCCAGCGGGGTCGCCGCCGGAGCACTGGGAACGCATCTCCTGAGCCCCTATCTGGCCGGGCATGGCATGCGGGAGGCGTGGGAGACGGCGGTGCGCTACCAGCTGTTCCACGCGCTGGCCCTGCTCGGCGTGGCCGGCTGGCTTCGCCCGGCGCCCGGCGTCGCGGCGGCCGTGCGCGCCGTCCGGGCGGCGCGCTGCTGGACGGTCGGCACGATCCTCTTCTCCGGTTCCCTCTACGGGCTGGCCTGCGGCGGCCCGCGCTGGCTGGGTCCGGTAACGCCCTTGGGCGGACTGGGCCTGATCGCCGGCTGGATCTTTGCCGCCGGCGCGGCCGCGGCGCCGCGCCCGGATCATGACGGCTGATTTCCCCCTTCCCCCCGATCTGCGCGCCATGCTCGAGGCGGTGCGGCGGACCGGGCGCCCCCGCCTGGTCGGCGGCGGCGTGCGGGACTGGCTCCTCGGCCTGGAGCCCAAGGATCTCGACGTCGAGGTGGCGGGCGTCGATTTCGAGGGGCTGCGCCGCGTTCTGGCCCCGTTTGGGGCGACAGACATCGTCGGCCGTAGCTTCGGCGTTATCAAGGTGCGCAGCACCGCCAGCGGGGCGGAGTACGATTTCACCCTGCCGCGGCGCGAATCGAAGACGGGTGCGGGCCACCGCGGCTTCGCCGTGCAGCCCGATCCCGGGCTGAGCGATGCGGAGGCCGCCGCGCGGCGGGATTTTACGGTCAACGCCATCTCTTACGATCCTTTCGACCATGCCATCGTCGATCCCCTCGGCGGCCAAGCGGACCTGCAGAAGCGGCTCCTGCGCCATAGCAGCGCGGCTTTCGTGGAGGATCCCCTGCGCGTCCTTCGCGCCTTTCAGCTCGCGGCGCGCTTCAACTTCACCCTCGCCCCGGAGACGGCCGCTCTCTGCCGCGAGATCGTCGCCGCCTTCAGGGAACTGCCCGTGGAGCGTGTCTGGGCCGAATGGGACAAATGGGCGGTCAAGTCGCTCGTGCCATCCCGGGGCCTGGAGGTGCTCGAGCAGACCGGCTGGCTGGTCCATTTCCCGGAGATCGCGGCGCTGCGCGGCACGCCGCAGGAGCCCGAGTGGCATCCCGAGGGCGATGTCTTCACGCACACCCAGCACTGCCTCGATGCCCTCGTGGCGCTCGAAGGCTGGCGCGCGGCCGACCCGGGGCGGCGCCGGCGCCTGGCCCTCGCCGTGCTGGCCCATGATTTCGGCAAACCGTCCACCACCGCCCGGGCCGAGCGCCGGGGGGTGCTCCGCTGGGTCAGCCCCGGCCACGAGGCGGCGGGCGGCCCGCTGGCCGAGTCCTTCCTGCGCCGAATCGGCGCCCCGCATGAGCTGACCGTCCCGGTGGTGGCGCTGGTCGTCCATCATCTCGTCCACCACCGCGGTTACAATTCGGGCTATTCCTCCGGGCAGGTGCGCCGGCTCGCGCGCAGGATCGCTCCGGCGACGCTCGACGAACTCGCGTTGGTGATGACGTCCGATTCGAACGGACGTCCTCCCCTTGAGTCCCCCGAGACCATGGTCCTCATCGCCCGGATGCGCGCCCGGGCCCAGGAACTCGCGCTGGAAAATGCCGCGCCGCGGCCGCTCCTGCAGGGTCGGCACCTCGTCGCCCTCGGCCGCAAGCCGGGGCCGGAGTTCAAGCCCCTGCTCGACGCGGCCTTCGAGGCCCAGCTCGACGGCGCTTTCTCCGATGAGGCCGGCGCGATCGCGTGGCTCGCGGCCCACCCGCCGGAATGAACCACCCGCTTCCCCGGCGCGGTTTCCAGTGGGATCTGGCCCGGCAGGCCGAGCGGCTGGACTGGCTCCTCGCCCAGCTGCCCCGCTACGCGGATTGGGGCTATCAGGAGCTCTACCTCCATCTCGAGGACGCGGTCGAGTACCCCAGCCTTCCGGGCGTGGCGCGGCGCGGGGCGTATTCACAGCGGGAAATCTGGCGGCTCGTGATGGCGGCGGGAAAGGCGGGGATCAAAGCAGTGCCGATCGTCAATCTCCTGGGGCACACGCAATATCTCCTCAACGTTCCGGAGCTGAGGGATCTCAACGAACTGCGCGCTCCCGACGGCACCCCGATGACGCACGGCCAGGTCAGCCCCCTCCATCCGCGCCTGCTGGAGATCGCCGCGAAACTCCTGCGCGACGTGGCGCCGTTCTGCACCGCGGGCGTGGTGCATGCCGGCCTCGATGAGTCTTATCACCTCGGCGTGCATCCCCGGAGCCGCGCGGAGATCGCGAAGATCGGGCGGGCCGGGCATTTTGCCAGCCATGTGCGGCGGCTGCATGGCCTTGCATCCGCGCAGGGGCTCCGCCTGGGCCTGTGGGCCGACATGCTCGCCCTCCTACCCGCCGCCGTCCCTCTCCTTCCCCGCGACGTCATCGCCTACGACTGGTATTATCATCCGTTCCGGCGGCTGCCCCGGATCGAACTGCGCAACTTCGCGGATTACGATCTCGCTGGCCCCCTGCGCGCCCGCGGGATCGAGTACTGGGGTTGCCCGATGGACGGGGCCTTCCGCCACGAGCCCATGCCGATCGTCCGAGAGCGCCTGGCCAACATCGTCTCGTGGTGGCGGCGCTGCCGCAAAACGGGCGCCGCCGGCCTGCTCGTGACCTCCTGGGAACCCCAGCGGCTCGCCGCCGAACTGCCGCAGCTCGTCGATGCGGCCGCCGCCGGCCTGTGGCTCGACGGCGAGGAGGACGTGGACCGGCTGCTGGCGCGCGGCGCGCGCCGGATGTTCGGGAGCCACGGCCCGCGCGTGGCCCGGGCGCTGCGCGCCGCGGATGAGCATCCGTTTTCCGGCTATCCCCGCTGGCAGATCAACGATCGGTGGGACACCGTGCTCGCGCCGGAACCGCTGGCGCCCTGGCGGGCGGAGCTCCGGGTCTGCCGTCGCTTGGCCGCAAAGAAAAACTTGCCGGCCTCCGTCGCGGCTACCCTCGGCTTTCGAGCCTATCTCGCGGAGCGGGATTTTTTTGTGCGCCAATCCGGCCATGCGGTCTGGGAAGTGCGCGCCGCGCTCGCGGCGGGAAACGAAACGAAAGCCCGCTCGCTGCTGATCGAAATGGAGACCTGCGCCGCGGAATTCTCCAAGGCGAGCGCCCGAGGGCTCGCCACCGCCCGCGCCATGTGGCGCCGCACCCGCGATCACCGGATCCAAGGGCCGAATGAACGCGTCCTGGCCGTCGACGCCGCCCGGCTGCGCGCCTGGCGGTCCTGGCTTCAACGCTGCCGGGCCCAGCCCGCGCTCGCCCACTCTGCCTCGCCCATGGCCGGCTCCTGGCAACTCCTGATCCGCGCGCGCAACTTCGCCCCGGCCGCGCAGAAGATCGTCGTGGAGCGGCGGCAGGCCGCTGGATCATGGCAGGACCTGCACGGGCTCTTTCTGATCGAATTCCAAGCCGCCGCGGCTCAGCCCCGTGCCGCCCGCTTGCACTGGGTTTCCGTGCCAATCGCCTGGTCCGGCTCGTCCGCCCAGTTTCCCCCGCTGCGGCTCGCCGTTCGCGGCTTCGGCCAAGTCGCCATCGACGGCGTCCTCCTGACCGACGGCGTGCGCTGGTATTCAATCGGCGAGGGCAAGACCGTCACCCTCGGTCGAAAGGCCCCCACCCGCGGATATCCCGATTTCGACTGGAAGAAAAATCAGGGGACCCGAATGATCGCCCTCGCCCCGTTTTCCTGAGGGCCGCCGACTTCACGCTCAGGCACCTATGGGATGCCAGATCGTCTTGAATTCGAGGAAGTCCCGGATGGCGTAGAGGCCCTGCGCCGAGGAGGCGAACCAGTCGGTCTTGCCCTCGGTGTGGATTAGGCGCGTGCGCTTCACGCTTTCGGCGGCGCCGAGCTGGATCGCCTTGCGCTCGTCGGCGGTGGCGACGGCGGACACGGCGCGCAGGTGCGTGTGCGTCGCGAAGGTCGGCACGAGCTCCTTGCGGAATCCGGTGAGGAGGTTGACCACGCCGCCGGGCAGGTCGCTGGTCGCGAGCATCTCGCCCAGGACGATGGCCGGATAGGGGTGCTTTTCCGAGGCGAGCGCGATGGCCGTGTTGCCGCTGGTGATGACGGGCGCCACCAGCGAAACCAGGCCGAGGAGCGGGGCCTCGTCCGGTGCCACGATGCCGACGATACCCATCGGCTCGGTGACCGTGAAATTGAAATAGGGCGCGGCGACCGGATTGACGTTCCCGAGGACCTGCTCGTACTTGTCCGCCCATCCGGCGTAATAGACGAGGCGGTCGATCGCGGCGGCGACCTCGCGCAGCGCCGCGGGCCGGGTCGCGCCGCCCACCGCGAGGGCCTCCGCCATTTCCGTGCGGCGAGCCTCGACCATCTCGGCCAGCCGGTAGAGGATCTGTCCGCGGTTGTAGGCCGTGCGCCGGGCCCAGCCCGGGCCCGCCTTGGCGGCCGCCTCGACGGCGTTCCGCAGGTCCTTGCGCGTGCACTGCGGAATATTGGCATGGAAGGCGCCCTTGGCGTCCTTCAGCGGATACGTGCGGCTGCTCTCGGAGCGGATGAAGGCGCCGCCGACGTAGACCTTGGGAGTCTTGGTGACCGGAAGGCGGCTCATATCAGCTTTGCGTAGTCGAGGAGTCCCTGGCGTCCGCCCTCGCGGCCGAAGCCGGATTCCTTGTAGCCGCCGAAAGGTGAAGCCGGATCGAACTTGTTGAACGTATTGGCCCAGACCACGCCGGCCTTGAGCTCCGCCGCCATCTTCAGGATCCGCGAGCCCTTGTCGGTCCAGACACCCGCGCTCAGTCCGTAAGCGGTGTTGTTGGCCTTCTCCACCGCCTCGTCCACCGTGCGGAACGTGAGGATCGAGAGGACGGGGCCGAAGATCTCCTCGCGGGCGACGCGGTGGCTTTGGGTCACGCCGGTCAGGAGGGTCGGGCGAAAGAAGAATCCCTTGGACGGCAGGCGGCAGGGCGCCTGGTACAGCTCGGCGCCCTCGCGGACGCCGACCTCGACCAGCCCGCGGATCTTGTCGAGCTGCGCCTGCGAATTGATCGCCCCGACGTCCGTGTTCTTGTCGAGCGGATCGCCGACGCGCAGGACGCGCAGGCGCTGGCGCAGCTTGGCCACGACGGCGGCGGCCACCGGCTCGTGCACGAGCAGGCGCGAACCCGCGCAGCAGACATGGCCCTGGTTGAAGAAGATCCCGTTGACGACGCCCTCGACGGCCTGGTCGATCGGCGCGTCGTCGAAGATGATGTTCGCGGCCTTGCCGCCCAGCTCCATCGTCATCTTCTTGTCCGTGCCCGCGAGAGAGCGCATGATGATCTTGCCGACCTCCGTCGAGCCGGTGAAGGCGACCTTGGCCGCGAGCGGATGCGCCATGACGGCCGCCCCGGCCTCGCCGGCGCCGGTGACAAGGTTGACGACGCCGGGCGGCAGGCCAGCGTCCTGGAAGATCTCCGCCAGCTTGAGCGCCGTGATCGAGGTCGTCTCGGCGGGCTTGAGCACCACCGTGTTGCCCATGGCCAGGGCGGGCGCGATCTTCCAGGCCATCATGAGGAGCGGGAAGTTCCAGGGGATCACCTGGCCGACCACTCCGAGCGGGGCGACGCGGCGGCCCGGCGCCACGTACTCGAGCTTGTCGGCCCAGCCGGCGTGGTAGAAGAAGTGCGCCGCGGACATCGGCACGTCGAAATCGCGCGATTCCTTGATCGGCTTGCCGCCGTTCATCGTCTCGGCGACGGCGAATTCGCGGGCGCGATCCTGCAGCAGCCGGGCGATCCGGAACAGGTACTTGCCGCGTTCGCGCCCGGGCATCCGGCCCCAGGGTCCGGCGGCCGCGCGGTGGGCCGCCTGATAGGCCGCATCCACGTCGGCGGTGCCGGCCAGGGCGATCTCCGCCAGCTTCTGCTCGGTGGCGGGATTGATCGTATCGAAATACCTGCCGCCGCGCGGGGCGGTGAATTCGCCGTTGATGAAGAGGTCGTAGCGCGGCTTGAGTTTCGGATCGGCCGACTCGGGGGCGGGGTCGTACGGCCAGAGATCGCCGAAGATCAGCTCGGGCAGCGGCCGGCCGTTGCGGCCGGAGCGCGTCTTCTTCTCGGGAGCGAGGGTGGGCATGGCGTCAGTAGCTGTCGGCCGCGTCGCTGAAATAATAGGGCGCCTGGTAGGCCCCCGTCCGTTCCCGCTCCAGCTGCCGCAGGAGATCATTGAGGAGGGCGCTCGCGCCGAAGCGGTAGCGCTCGTTCGTCAGCCAGGCGTCGCCGAGCGTTTCCTTGACCGCGATCAGGAACTGCAGGGCCTGCTTCGCCGTGCGGATGCCGCCGGCCGGCTTCATGCCGACCGCGACGCCGGTATCGAGATAGAAATCACGGATGGCCTCGAGCATCACCTGGTTGTTCCCGAGCGTCGCGTTCAGCGGGGTCTTGCCCGTGCTCGTCTTGATGAAGTCGCCCTCGCGGATCGTCCGCAGGGCCAGGAAGGACGCGGCGCGGATGGCGTCGTAGGTCTCCAGCTCGCTCACTTCGAGGATCACCTTGAGGGCGGCGTCGCCGCAGGCCGCGACCACGGCGGCGATCTCGTCCCGGACCTCGTTGAACTCGCCGGCCAGGAAAGCGCCGCGGTTGATGACCATGTCGATCTCGTCCGCCCCGTCGGCCACGGCGGCGCGAACCTCCGCGAGGCGGATCCTGAGCGGGGTCTGCCCGGACGGAAAAGCGGTGGCGACCGAGGCGACCTTGACGTTGGAGTCGGCCACGTGCGCCTTGGCATGCCGCACCATCGAGGAATACACACAGACCGCCGCCACGGACGGGACCCCGGGATCGTCGCTGGGGCGCAAGGCCTTGCGGCAGAGGGAGGCGATCTTGCCCGGCGTGTCCTTGCCCTCGAGCGTGGTCAGGTCGACCATGGAAACCGCCGCCTTCAGGCCCCAGACCTTTGCGGCCTTTTTGATGCTGCGGGAGGTGTACTTCGCGACCCGTTCCTCGATCCCGACGGCATCGACCGGACCGACCTCGTCGATCAGGCGATGCATGGCTTTGGGGGCGGCTGCCGGCATGGGAGGAAAATCATCGCCAGGGACGGCCGGCACTTCAACGGCAAACTAACCCGGGAAGGGGTCGGGCCGCTAGTTGTTAATTCGTCGATACGGCCAGTTCTCGCCGGCGCTTTCGGCGAATTAACAACTAGCGGCCCGACCCCTTGTTCGACTAGCGTCCCGCCGCATGCTAACCGCAGCGGAAGTCAGGGGGCTGCGCTCGTTGCGCGACAAGAAACATCGCGAGGAGCTGGGGTTATTCGCCGTCGAGGGCGAAAAGGCCGTCCGCGAAGCCCTCGCGGCCAAATTTTCCTTCGAGGAGATCTATGCCACGGAGGCCTGGCGCGGCGACCGCACCCAATACGTCACCTCGGAGGAAATGGCCCGGCTCAGCCATTTTCCCATGCCTTCGAGCGTGTTCGCGGTGGGCCGGCTGCGGCGCGCTGAGCTGCCGGAGGGGGCTCTCGGGCAGGGGCTGACCCTGGCCCTGGACGGGGTGCAGGATCCCGGCAACGTCGGCACGCTCCTGCGCATCGCGGATTGGTTCGCCGTCGACCGGGTGCTGCTGTCGCCGGACTGCGCGGACCTGTTTTCTCCCAAGGTGCTGCAGGCCAGCGCGGGGTCCTTCGCGCGCGTTGCCGCGCATACCGGCGAACTCGCGCTCCTGCTCGCGGGCGTGGCCGTCCCGGTGCTCGGCTGCGACTTGGATGGGACCGACGTGCACGCGCTGCCGCCGCTGCGCGATGCGGTCATCGTGATCGGCAGCGAGGGTCGCGGGCTGTCGCCCGCCGTCGCCCGTTTGGTCACCCTGCGGGTGACGATCCCGCGATTCGGCGGCGCGGAGTCGCTCAATGCCGCGGTGGCGGCGGCGGTTGTCTGCGATAATCTGCGGCGGCCGCGATAGCGGCGTCAGGAAAAGCCCGGTTGCAGGCTCCTCCGAGGTAGTGCGGGTTGTCCCAACCCGCGGTTGGCTCCATCCGCGCCCAGTGTCTGCGCGGCGCTTTGGGACAAAGCGCCCTACCTTACTTGTCGCGGGAGCCGCCGCTGCCGCTGCTGCTCTTCTTGCCGCCGCCGGCGGTGAGGATGGTGCCCGCCAGGAACCCGACCGCAAAGACGCCGAAATAGATCAGGCTGGCAGACGCCGTGACCTTGCTTTTCAGCGCAATCGGAAAGAAAAAGTCGATGTTCTGCGTGTTATACATGCCCACATAGAGCATGACAAAGAGGATGGCCAGAGCCACGATGGAACGGAAGATGACTTTGAAGTTCATTGATTTAAGCATTATCTAGGGGCGCCGCTGGCGCTCCGCAAACAGAAACCGGGCCCATGTTACATTTTGAAGGCCATCGGGCATGGAACTTGCTTCAAGGACGATTGTCGTTTACACCTCACCTGCTTTCAAAGAGACCCCATAGGTTCTTTGATTTTCACCCCTCACCGACATGGGTCGGAGGGGCGGTGCTGTGATTTCAGGCGGCGCGCTGCGAGTGTGCGCCGGCTGGGTTGGTTCGAGACAACAGTTTCCCCAAAACGGATAATTTGGGACCGCCACAAGCGGACCCGAAAACGTCCGTGTGCCGCCGGCTTCTGTTGGCGGTGAACGGGCGCTCAACCAACAAGTAGAAAATAAAACTCTCCGCCTCGCGCGGAGTTTATCACAATGAAAACAGTAAACAAACTCGCAGTCCTGCTAAGTCTGGGTTCGCTCGTGCCCCTCGCCGTCCTGGCGAAGTCGCCCGAGCAGGCCTATATCGATGCCAATCGTCCTGCCGCCGGAGTTCCGGTGCCGCTCGCGGTCGTAAGCCCGCGCGTGAGCTCCGACTACATCGGTGCGACGGTTGAAATCGAGTTCACCGTGGATGCCAAGGGCCAGGCTACCGGCTTCAGCGTCAAGTCCTCCCCGGACAGCACGCTGGCTTCGGAAGTGGTGGCCGCGGTGAAGCAATGGCAGTTCGCGCCGGCGCAGCGCGATGGTGTGGCCGTGTCGACCAAGGTCGACCTCCCGGTCCGCATCGTCGATGGCACGCAGGCTCGTTTCGCTGCCAACTAAGTAAAGAAAACAACCAAGGGCGCCTCCTCACGGGGGCGCCCTTGCTATTTCCAGGTCTCAGGTAGCGCGGGTTGTCCCCAACCCGCCGGTCGCTCCATCCGCGTCGAAGGTCCGCTCGGCGCGTTGAGGACAACGCGCCCTACCTCAAGCCATCACTGGCAAAACCATACTCCTACCCTAGCGTCCCTCACCCGGGGACCCTGATTCGGTCGCCACAAGGACGGTTAGGAGCAATACAATGACGGCGGGGAGCATGGTGCAGGCCTTGACGGTTGGCGGGACGCTTGGGTCGGTGGAAGTGACGCTTTCAGGAATAGGCGGTAACAGCTTCCTGTATAATTACGGCTCAGACGATCCGAAAGATGAAGCAAACCCCGGGGTTGTTCCGCCGCCAATGGCATACAACAGCCGGGACCGGCCGGCCGGATCCAACCCGCCGCATCCGCCGCCGGCGCCGGCGCGTAGCCTTGGGAGATGTCCGCAATATTTTCCGTGAACGCACTTGCCGGAGTGCGATAAAATCGGTTTTCTCAACGGTTTAATTCATCGTGTCCCTCGCCCAACGCTGCCTCCGCCCCTGCCAGGTCATTTCGACCGCCGTCGTCCAATGGTTTGACGCGGATTACGCCCCGGGCGGAGCCGAACGGATGCGCCAGGAGCCAGACCGGGTGGATTGGGTGCGCTGCATCCCCTTCCTGATCCTTCACTTGGGATGCCTCGGAGCGATCTGGACCGGCGCCAGCCCGATCGCGATCTGGACCGCCGTCGCCCTCTATTTCGTCCGGATGTTCGCCGTCACCGGCATCTACCACCGATATTTCTCGCACAAGACCTATAGCACGTCGCGGTTCGGCCAGTTCCTGCTCGCCCTCTTCGGCGGGACGACGGTGCAGCGGGGCCCGCTCTGGTGGGCCTACCACCACCGGCACCACCACCAGCACTCCGACGAGGCCGAGGACGCCCATTCGCCGCATGTGCATGGCTTCTGGTGGTCGCATATCGGCTGGATCACCAGCCGCCGCAATTTCCCGACCGATTATTCCCAGGTGCGCGATCTGGCAAAATATCCCGAGCTCGTCTTCCTCAATCGCTTCGACGCGATCGTGCCCCTGGCCTTCGCCTTCACCGTGTTCGGCTTCGGCAAGCTCCTCGAGATCCATGCTCCCGGACTGCACACGACCGGCTGGCAGATGCTGGTCTGGGGCTTTTTCATCAGCACGACCGTCCTTTTCCACGGCACGTCCTGCATCAATTCCATGGCCCACCTCATGGGCCGCCGCCGCTTCCAGACCGAGGACGACTCGCGCAACAGCCTTCTGCTGGCCTTTGTCACCCTGGGCGAGGGCTGGCACAACAATCACCACCGCTATATGAGCTCCACGCGCAATGGCTTCTATTGGTGGGAGGTCGATATCACCTATTATGTGCTCCGGGGATTATCCTGGACGGGCCTCATCCGGAATCTCAAGGCGGTGCCGAAGTCGGTTCTGGCCGAGGGGGAGATCGCCGACCACCATGCTTCCGTGGCCGCCGCGCGCCGCGCCGCGTTGATCCATCCGGAGTATGCGTCGCTGCGCCGCGTTGTGCCCGCGGCCGCCGCCATCGCCGTGGCCACGGTCAACGCGGCCCAGGGCGTGGCGCCGCTGCCGCCGCCCGCGGTCCACACGCAGGTCGTCGAGACGCAAAAGCCGGCGGCCTCCGCGCCGGAGCTTTGAGGCGCCGCGCCGGCCCGCCGGCGCGGCCAGCGAGATCCACGCCATGAGCCGCCTCGCCATCATCGGTTCGGGCATCGCCGGACTCGGCTGCGCGCACTTCCTGCACCGCCGCTTCGATCTCACGCTCTTCGAGCAGAATGATTACCCCGGCGGGCACACCCACACGGTCGAGGTCCCAGAGGGCGACCGCCGCCTGCCCGTCGACACGGGATTCATGGTCTTCAACCGCGCGACTTACCCCCTGCTGACCCGGCTCTTCGAGCGCCTCGAAGTGCGGGTGAAGCCCGCGCCGATGTCCTTCAGCGTGCGTCACGGGGACAGCGGACTCGAATTCTGCGGCTCGTCGCTCAACCACCTCTTCGCCCAGCGCCGCAATCTGCTCCGCCCGCGCTTCTACCGGATGCTGGCCAGCATCGCGCGGTTCAACCGCGAGGCCGTCGGCGCCTTGGCGCGGCCCGAGACCCTGGAGCTGAACCTGGGCGAATACGTGCGGCGGGGCGGATATGGCCAGGATTTTTTTGACCTGTATCTCGTGCCGATGAGCTCGGCCGTTTGGAGCACGCCGCCCGAACTGATGTTGGAGTTCCCCGCCGCCACGCTCCTGCGCTTCTTCGCAAACCACGGCTTCCTCGGGCTCGACACCCAGCATCCCTGGCTGACGGTCGAGGGGGGCGCGCGCACCTATGTGGGAAAGATCTCCGCACCCTGGCGGGACCGGGTCCGGCTCGGTCGGCGGGTCGCCCTCGTCCGGCGAGCGGCGGCCGGGGTCGCCGTCCTGACCGTCGATGGGACCACCGAGACCTTCGATCGGGTCATCCTCGCCTGCCACGGGGACCAGGCGCTGCGCCTGCTCGCCGGGCCGACCGCGGACGAGTTCCGCCTCCTCGGGGCCTTCCGCTATCAGCCCAATATCGCCACCGTCCATACCGACGCCGCGGTCATGCCCCGCGCGCGCCTGGCCTGGTCGAGCTGGAACTACGAAATCGCACGCGACGACGCCGGCCGTGTTTCCACCGCCACGCATTATTGGATGAACTCTCTCCAGGGGGTCTCCGACCGCGAGAACTACTTCGTCTCGATCAATCGCCCCGAGGCGATCGACCCGACCCGCGTCATCCGGACGATCGCCTACGAGCATCCCCTCTTCAGCCTCGCCGCGATTCGCGCCCAGGAGGAGCTGCCCCGGCTCAACGCGGCGGCGCGCGGCACGACCGAGACCTATTTTGCCGGCAGCTATTTCCGGTACGGTTTTCACGAGGACGGCCTGCTCAGCGCCTTTGACCTGAGCGCGTTGCTGCTCGGCGGCGATCCCTGGGCGCAGTCCTGATTTTTGCTGGCTCCCGGGCGGCGCAGAAGCTGGACTGGCATCCGCCCCACATCCCCGCGCGTAGCATCCCACGCCACGGCTCGCTCCGAGCGAGCCGAGATCAACCACGAACCAACAGGCCACTCTCGAACGAAAATGAGGAGCTGTCTCTATGAATGCCGGATCACGCACCACCGCTTCGCCCCCAAGGCGCACGGATTTGCCTACCGGATATTTCTCTTCGCCCTCGATCTGGATGAGCTGGAAGGCCTGCCGCGCCAACTGCGCCTCTTTTCCGTCAATCGCCCCAATCTCTACAGCTTGCGGGAAAACGACTACCTGCCCACGGGCGAGCCGCTTCACCAGCCCAGTGAAAAGGGGTCGGGCCGTTACTTGTTAAATCACTCTGGTAATTTAACAAGTAACGTCCCGACCCCTTCACTGAAAATGCGGGTCGTCGCCTACCTGGCCGAGCGCGGCGTGGACCTGGAGGGCGGACGCGTGTTGCTCGCGACGCTGCCCCGCATCTTCGGCTACGGATTCAATCCCGTTTCGTTCTATTTTTGCTATGACCGCGCCGGCGAGCCGGTGGCGGCGCTGGCCGAGGTGACGAATACGTTCCGCGAGATGAAACCGTATTACCTTGGGCCGGAATCCCGGGGGACCACGGCCGCCGGCACCTCGTTTCATCGCCGGACGCCGAAGGATTTCTATGTCTCGCCCTATTCCGACGTGGATGTCGCCTTCGACTTCCGCCTGCGCCCGCCCGGCGACCGGCTGGCGGCGCAGATCGACGACTACAGCGGCGCCGCGCGCACGCTGACCAGCGGGCTGAGCGGCGAGCGCCGGGAGCTGACGGGCGCGCGCCTGGCCTGGTGGACCGTGAAATATCCGCTGCTTACCCTGCGCGTCATTTTCCTCATCCACTGGCATGCGCTGCTGCTCAAGCTCAAGCGCCTGCCCTGGTTCGCCAAGGCGGCCCGCGCCGGGGACCAGCGCGATCTCTACCGGCCCCATGCGTCGATCGCTCAGCCGGTGGAAATGCCATGAGCTCCGATTCCGCCCTCCTCCCCCGCTCCGCCGCCCTGGGCGAAAGCCGCCATGCGGCCGCGGTCGTTCCCGCCACCCCGGAGCAGGTCGCCTCCTGGTTCCGGAGCCCCCTGCTCCAGGCGCTGTCGGAGATGCGCCGGGGACGCCTCCGGATCGAGCTGCCGGATGGGCGGGCGGTGCAGCTGGGGGATGCGAGGGAGCGGAAGGCCGCCTTCCTGCCGATCGCCGCGCCCGCCCTGCCGATCGCCGACTCGGCCGTCATCCAGGTGCGGCAGGAGAGCTTCTTTCGCCGGTGCGCCCTTTACGGGGACATCGGCTTTGCCGAGGCGTACCTCGATGGCGTCTGGGAGACGCCCGACCTTACCGCGGTCGTCGCCTGGTTCCTCGTCAATCTGGAGGAGGCCCCGACCCTTTCGGGCTCGGCCCGGCGCCGCCCGCTCCTGCTCAACCTTCTCCGGCTGATCAACCGCGCCGGGCATCTCCTCCGCTCCAATTCGCCCGCCAATTCGCGCCGCAACATCGGGGAGCACTACGATCTCTCCAACGAGTTCTTCCGCCTCTTCCTCGACCCGAGCCTGATGTATTCCGCGGCCAAGTGGACGCGGATGGAACTGACCCTCGAGGAGGCCCAGCGCGAAAAGAACGACGCGCTCTGCCGCAAGCTGCGCCTCCGCGCCACGGACCACGTGCTCGAGATCGGCACCGGCTGGGGCGGCTGGTCGCTGTACGCGGCGAAGAACTTCGGCTGCCGGGTTACTTCGGTCACGATCTCCCGCGAGCAGCACGACCTGGCCCGCCAGCGCATCGCCGCCGCCGGCCTGGCCGACCGAGTGCAGGTCGAATTCCGGGACTATCGCGACTTGACCGGCCGGTTCGACAAGCTGGTCTCGATCGAGATGATGGAGGCGATCGGCCACCGCTACCTTCCGCAATTCTGCGGAGTCGTCAGCCGGGTCCTCAAGCCGGAGGGCCTCGCGGCCCTCCAGTTCATCACCTGCCCCGATGCGCGCTATGACGAGTTCCGCCGCGGCGTGGACTTCATCCAGAAGCATATTTTCCCCGGTTCGCTGCTCCTCTCGCTCAACCGCGTCAATCACCTCCTGGCGAGCGCCGGCGGCTTCGTGCTGCACGGGGTCGACAACCTCGGGCTGGATTACGCCCGGACCCTGCGCGAGTGGCGCGACAACTTTTCCCAGCGGCTCGGCGAGGTGCGGGCCCTCGGCTTCGACGAGCGCTTCATCCGCAAATGGCATTACTACCTGTGCTACTGCGAGGCGGCCTTCGCCCTCCGGAACATCTCGGTCGTGCAGGCGGTGTACACCCGCCCGAACAACCTGAGCATTTAGAGTCGGGGCCGATGATCTGGTTCCTCCGCGTCCTTTTTCTCGTCATCCTGGGCTCCATGCTCTGGGTCACCGGCTGGGCCAGCCTGCAGTGCCCCCTCTTCGCGGTGCCGCGGCCGGTGTTCACCCATCCCTGGTTCATCGCCACGATGGCCGATGCCTACTGGGGCTTCACCACCTTTCTTGTCTGGGTGTGCTACAAGCAGACCTCCTGGCTCGCGCGGGGCGCCTGGTTTCTCGCCATCATGCTGCTCGGCAACATCGCGATGGCGGCCTATTGCCTCGCGGAGCTCAGGCACGCCCCGCCCGACGGCCGCATCGCCGGGATTTTGACCGCCCGCCGCGACGGGCCCGGGCCGCTCGGACTGGCGCTGGCGGCGCTGGGCGCCGCCGTCACGGTGGCGGCCGCCGTTCGTTAATTTCTCGCGCACCGCCACAACTCGGCTTGTGCTCCGGGCCGGAGAACTCCAAGCTGACTCCCCTGCTGGCCACCGCTTCCCGGTGGTTTATTCGTGACAGTTCCCAATCATCCCCCCTCCGCCCCGCGCCCGACGTTCTGGCAGCGTCGGGTGATCGATCCCATCCTCTCGCAACTGACCCAGGGCATCACCCCGGAAAAGATCGCCCTGACCCTCGCGGTGGGCAGCGCCTGCGCGCTCTTTCCGATCCTCGGCACGACCATCCTGCTCTGCCTGGTCGTCGGGATCGTCATGCGGCTCAACCAGCCGCTGATCCAGCTGGTCAATGCCCTCTGCTCGATCATCCACCTTTTTTGCGTCTACGGCCTGATTCGCCTCGGCGACCTGATCTTCGGCGCGCCCCAACCCCGCTTCACCATCGCGGAATTCGTGACCCATCGGCCGCACACCTTTCCCAATCTCTGGGCCATCGTCCTAGCAGTTTGGAGGGAGCACAGCCTGTACGTGCACCGCTTCGGCGCCGCCGCCCTTCATGCCCTGGTGGCCTGGGCGATCGTCGCGCCCGTCTGGATCTTCGTCGTCTATCACTTCGTCTATCCGCCGCTCCGGAAGGCCGCGCTGAAACGCGATTTCCTCCTGACCGCCGCCGCCAAGGATCCCGCCGACCTGGATATCGTCCCGTGAATGGGTGGGAGCTCGCGCTGATCGCCACTCTCGGCCTGATGGCCGCCTTTGGGCTGGCCTATCTGCTGGCCCGGCACCTGGACAACTATGGCATCGTCGATATCGCCTGGTCCTACGCCCTCGGAGGAGCCGCGCTGTTTTACGCCCTGCTCGGCCCCGGCTGGCCCGTGCGCCGCGCGCTGATCGGCGCCCTCGCCGCGATCTGGAGCCTGCGGCTTGGCACGCACCTGCTCGTGCGCGTCGCGCATCACCATCCGGAAGAGGACTCCCGCTACGTCCAATTGCGCCGGGACTGGCACGGCGCCTTCGCCCTTAAGATGGCCGGCTTCTTCCAGCTGCAGGCCCTCTCGGCCGCGGCGCTGGCCGTCCCCTTCCTGCTCGCCTCCCTCAACCCCGCGCCCGCGCTCCATCCGCTGGAGCTGGCCGGGGCCGCGCTCTGGCTCGTGGCGATCTCCGGCGAGGCGCTGGCCGACGCCCAATTGGCGGCCTTCAAACGCGATCCCGCCCACCGCGGGATGGTCTGCGCAGCCGGCCTCTGGCGTTATAGCCGGCATCCCAACTATTTCTTCGAGTGGCTGGTCTGGGTGGCGTATTTTGTCTTCGCCTGCCCGTCGCCCTGGGGCTGGGCGGCGATTTTCTCCCCGGTCTGCATCCTTTGGTTCCTGCTGGCCGTAACAGGAATACCCATGGCTGAAAAACAATCGCTGCGCAGCAAGGGAGACGCCTACCGGGCCTATCAGCGGGCGACGAGCGCCTTTGTGCCGTGGTTTCCCCGGAAGGCCGGCGAGCCGGCGGGAAGCGGCGGCACGCTCCCATGATCGACTTCCTCCTGGAAAGGGACCTCCTGCCCGACTGGCTCGTCCGGCGCGGCATCCGCCGCCTGCTGGCCCGGCGCCTCCGGGATGAGAAGCGCCGCTATCAGCCGGCCGCCTATGCCGCCGACCTGGAAATGCGGCCGATCGCGGAGGACACGCGCGCCGCCAACGAGCAGCATTACGAGGTGCCGACCGCCTTCTATCAGCTTTGCCTCGGACGGCGCCTAAAATACTCCGGCTGCCTCTATCCAACCGGAGGCGAGACGCTCGACGAGGCTGAGGAAGCCATGCTCGCGCTCACCGTCGAGCGCGCGCAGCTCGCCGACCGACAGGATATCCTGGAGCTCGGCTGCGGCTGGGGCTCCCTCTCCCTCTACCTGGCCGAACGGTTTCCGGGCGCCCGCATCACCGGCGTCTCGAATTCCCGGACGCAGAAGGACTTCATCGATGCCGAGGCCCGGCGGCGCGGGCTGGTCAACCTGCACATCATCACCTGCGACATGAACGACTTCGAGGCGGAGCCGGCCCGGTTCGACCGGGTGGTGTCCGTCGAGATGTTTGAGCACATGAAGAACTATCGGATCCTGCTGGCCCGGATCGGGGGCTGGCTGAAGCCCGGTGGCCGGCTCTTCGTCCATATCTTCACCCACCGGAATCTTTCCTATCACTTCGTCGCGCGCGATGCCAGCGACTGGATGTCCCGCCACTTCTTCACCGGCGGGCAGATGCCCGCGCACGACCTGCTGCCGCGCTTCCGCGACGGCCTGCGGCTGGTGGAGGACTGGAAGGTGAGCGGAGTCCACTACCAGCGCACGGCCGAGGCGTGGCTGCGGAACATGGACCGCCACCGCGCGGAGGTGCTGCCGCTCTTCGCCCGGACCTACGGACCGGACCAGGCGCGGAAATGGTGGTCCTACTGGCGGGTTTTTTACCTCAGCTGCGCGGAGCTCTGGGGCTACCGCGGGGGCGAGGAATGGCTCGTCAGCCACTACCTCTTCGCGAAGCCGGCGGCCGCATAGCGGCGCAGGTTTCTCAGGGCGACCTCGAAGTCCCGCGGAAGGGGCGCGCCGATCCTCAGGGGTTCGCGGGAGACGGGGTGGATCACCCCGAGTTCGCTGGCGTGGAGCGCGAGCCGCCCGATCAGGGGGCGCTCCTCGTCGCGGCCCTTGTAGCGCCGCTTGAGGTCGGAAAGGAGCAGCTGCACCGTCGGATCGCCGTAGAGCGCATCGTTGAGCACGGGAGCACCCACCGCCGCCAGGTGTACCCGGATCTGGTGAGTGCGGCCGGTCAGCGGCCGGCATTCGAGCCAGGCCAGGCGGCCGAACGACTCCAGCACGCGGAAGACCGTCGTGCTCGGTTTGCCGCCGCGGCGGTTGCCGACGCGCATCCGCCCGCGCCGCGTCTCGTCCTCGTCGAGGGGCAGATCGATCGTGAACTCGGCGGGCAGCCCGCCGAGGCCCGCGCGCATCGGCGCCGCCACCTTCATCGCCTGCTCCGGCGGGAGGAGGACGACGAGCGCCAGGTAGCGCTTATCGACCGTCTTGGCCTGAAACTGGCCGCTGAGCGCGTCGAGCGCCGCCTTGGTCTTGGCGCAGAGGAGGACCCCGCTGGCGGCCGCATCCAGGCGATGGACATTCGCGACGTCGCGGCCGAGCTCCGCCCGGACCGCTCCCATGAGGTTCACCGGGGCCTTCTCCCAGCGGTCCGAAGTGACGGCGAGGCCACTCGGTTTGTCGAAGGCGATCAGGGCGTCGTCTTCGTGAAGGATCGAAGGAAGCGGCATTGGGTGGGAGTTTTCTATCCAGATTCACAGAAAGTTTCCAGCCGGCACTTTCTGGCACGCTCAATGCTTCTTTTCAGGCGCTCTGCCCAAGCAGGGTTTTGGGTAGCGTGAGCCAGCCGAAAGGTTGGACAGAAATAAATAGGGGCCGGCGTTAAGGGGTTATCGCCGGCCCCTCCTTTTTCTCCGCATCCGGGCACGAGGGCGGATTCTCCGCAATCCGCCTCGGCTCTTTTGGGACAAAGAGCCCTACCTGTTCGCTAATTCGCGGGCTTCAGGTAGGCCACCAGGTGCTTCTCGGCTTCTTCCGGCGGAACCGCGCCGAGCTTGTGGTCGGGAATATGTCCGTCGCCGTCGATCAGATAGGGCAGCAGCCGCTTTTCGAACTCCGCAGTCGGGATGGAACCGACCTTGCGGTCGCGGATCAGGCCGTCGCGATCGATAATGAAGGTGGTCGGGATCGCGTCCATCCCGCCGAAGGCAGCCTCGATGTCCCCGTTGTCCATGACGATCTGGTACGTGATCTTGGGTTTCGCCGCCGCCAGGAATTTTTTGACGATGGCGGCGTCGGGCCCGTTCTTGTTTGAATCCGTGGCCACCCCGATGATGACGAGGCCGGCCGAGCCGTACTTGTCCTGGAGCCTGACATAGCCGGGCATCTCCGAGCGGCAGGGAGCGCACCAGGTGGCCCAGAAGTCGACCACCACGACCTTGCCCTTGAACTGTTCGGAGCTCACGACGTTGCCATCGACGTCCTTGAGCTTCCAGGCCGGGGCCGGCTTGGGCGCCGCCGACGAAGCCGGCGGCGCGGCCTGCAGCGAGGCCAAGGCGAGGAGGAGGAGCAAGGGCAGCGCGCGGCGATGAAAGCTCATGGGTTACAGGTGCACCGGAAGACGCTCCCGCGCAAATTTTGTTCCAGCATGGGTGGTGAGGAAATCGTCAGGCGTTCCGGGCCTCGGGGAGGTCGAGGCCCAGGATCTCGATGAATTTCTTCATCGCGGGCGTCAGCACGCGGCCCTTGCGGTGGAGGATGGCCAGCGGGCGGGCGAACTCGCGGCCCTTGAACCGCAGCACCGACAGCGTCCCCTGCTTTTCCTCCTGGCTGACGGTGGCCTGGGGGACGATGGCGACGCCGTGGTCGATCTCGACGGCGCGCTTCACCGTCTCGATGTTGTCGAATTCCATCACCGGCTCGATCTCAAGCTTGTGCTCGCGGAAGATCTGGTCGATCGCCTTGCGGGTCGGGATGTCGGGATCGAAGCAGATGAAGCGCTGGCCCGCCAGGTCGGCCACGTTCGCCTCGCCGCGCTTCGCGAGCGGATGCTGCGGGTGCGTGATCAGGACCAGGTGGTCGTCCCGGAAGGGCAGCGCCTCGATCTGCCGGTGCTTCACGGGAAAGGCGATGAGCCCGAAGTCGACCGCATTGTGCAGGATGTCCTCATAGACCAGGTTCGAGCGCCGGTACTCGACCCGGACGTTGACCGAGGGGTAGTCGTGCAGGAACTTCTTGATGTAGGGGGGCAGTTCGTGGAGCCCGATCGAATAGATCGTCGCGATCCGGATCGTGCCGCTGATGATCTTTTTCATCTCCTGCAGCTCGCAGAGCAGCTTGTCGTAGGTGTGCAGGATCTCCTTCGCCGAATCATAGACCCGCTGGCCTTCCCGCGTGAGCTGGAATTGCTTTTGGCTCCGGTCGATCATCAGGGTCTTGAAATGGCGCTCCATGGCCCGGGCCTGCTGGCTGACCGCCGACTGGGTAATGCCGTTCAGTTTGGCCGATTTGGAGAAACTTTTGGTTTCCACCAGGTCGGCAAAGATTTTAAAGTTTTCAATCTGCATGATTAGCCCAGGTTGTTGGCCGGAGAGTAGCGCCGTCCCCAACTTGGTAAACCCTTAAGTAGATTTTCTTAAGTTCCCTCACCTGTTCCGTCATGATCTCCTATGAAGAATTCCAGCAGCGCGCCGACGCTGTCCGGGCGCGGATGCAGGAGGCGTGCCGCCGCGCGGGGCGGCTGCCAGGCGAGGTCGAATTGCTGGCGGTGACCAAGACCCAGCCCGCCGCCGCCGCGGAATACGCCGCCCGCTACGGACTCCGCGCCGTGGGCGAAAACCGGGTGCAGGAGGGGGTCGACAAACGGGCCCAGACCTCCGCGCCCATCCTCTGGGAGCTCATCGGCCACCTCCAGTCGAACAAGGCCGCCCTCGCCGTCCGGCATTTCGAGCGGATCCAGGGCGTCGACAGCGCGAAATTGCTCGATCAGCTCGACCGGGCCGCCGCCGAGACCGGCCGGCCGCTTCCCGTCCTGCTCCAGGTCAATGCCGGCGACGACCCGGCGAAGTTCGGCGCCGCGGCGGCCGACGCGCCGCGCCTGCTCGAGACCGCCCTTGGGCGGCCCCATCTGCGCGTCGAGGGCCTGATGACGATCGCGCCCCTGTCCCCCGATCCGGCCGTGGCGGCGCGCGCCTTCGCCCGCCTGCGGGAGCTGCGCGACCGGCTCGCCGGTCAGTTCGGAACGCCGCTGCGCGAGCTCTCGATGGGAATGAGCGGCGATCTCGACGAAGCCATCGCCGCCGGAAGCACCCTCGTGCGCGTGGGCACGGCGCTCTTTGGCGAACGGTCCCCGCCTCCGCGCTAAAAAAAAACGCGCTGGTCCGAGACTTGTGTTGCCAGCGCGCCAAAATGAATCTCATCTTTCGGTCCGTGGAGACGCCAATGGCAATACTCGACGCGGCCCGGAGGGAGGCGCTGCTGAGCTTGCTCGACGACCGGAGCGCCGCCGTCCGCCAGGCGCTTCTCGCCTACTTCGCCGGCCTCGGCGCCACGGCCGCGCCCTTCCTGCGCGAGGTCGCCCATGGACGCAACCGCGTCCTGGGCCGGCACGCGGCCTGGTATCTCGACGAGCTGAAGTTCAGCGACCCCATCTCGGAGTTCCGCGGTTTCATCCGCTCGCTCAACTACGAGCTCGAGACGGGGGCCCTGCTGCTGGCGCGCACGGTGACGCCGCAGCTCGACGTGGGCCGGTGCTGCTACGCGCTCGACTCGATGGCGACCCGCTGCCGCGAGCTCTTCGCCGAGCCCTCTTCGCTGCGCGACAAGTGCCGGGTGATCAACCGGGTGATCTTCCACGAGTGGGGCTTCCGCGGCAACGCCGAGCACTACAGCGATCCGCGGAACAGCCTGCTCGACCAGGTGATCAACCGCCGCAAGGGCAGCCCGATCGCGCTCAGCCTGGTCTACCTGCTGGTGGCGGGCCGCCTGGGCCTCGAGTTCGAGCCGGTCGGCGTGCCCGGCCATTTTTTTGTCGGCAGCTACGACGGGGACGACGTGTTTTTCGTCGATGTCTTTGACCAGGGTGTGCTGCGCAACGCGCCGGAGGTCCTCGAGCTGCTCCGCGCCCGGCAGCTGGCCCCGAAGGCGAGCGACCTGGCGCCCATGCCGGTGCGCGAGGTGCTTTCCCGCAACTGCCGCCATCTCGCCACCCAATATTCCGCCGGCGGCGAGATGGAACGCGCCAAGATGTTTGCCAGCTTCGTCGAAGAGTTTGAGGCCGCCTATATTCGCAACGTCACTTGAACGACGTTCTCACCCTCCGGGATCTGGAGGCGTGGTCGTATCCCGGCACCGCTCTCGCCGTTTTGGGGCATCCCATCGGCCACTCGCTCAGCCCCCCGATGCACAATGCGGCGCTGGCGGCGCTGGCGCGCGAGGATCCCGCCTGGGGTGGCTGGCGCTATTTCCGGTTTGAGGTCCCGCCGGACGAGCTGCCGCGGTCGCTCGAGCTGCTGCGGGCCCGGCATTTCCACGGCATCAACCTTACCGTGCCGCACAAGGTCATCGCCTTCGGCCTGATGGCCGAGATCGACGATGCGGCGCGGCCGGTCGGGGCGGTCAACACGCTGCGCGCATCTCCCCGGGGGTGGCACGGCTTCAACACGGACGGGTACGGCCTGTCCTCCGCCCTCCGCGCCGCCCTGGGCCTGGAGCTGGCTGGCGCCACGGTCGTCCTTCTCGGCGCCGGCGGGGCGGCGCGCGGCGCCGCCGTCGAATGCCTGCAGCGCGGCTGCGCCGCCCTCTGGATCGTCAATCGCACGGCCGCGCGCCTCGAGGCTCTCCTGGCCGTGGTGCGCCCGTTGGCGGGCGACATTCCCGTGCATGGCCTCGTCGCGGCCGGCCGGCAGGGGGATCTGGCCTCCGTCGGCCCGGGGGCGATCCTGATCAACGCCACCAGCGCCGGCCTGCGCGGCTCCGACACCGCGCCGATCGACCTCGCCGCGCTGCCTCGCCCCGCCGGCGTCTACGACATGATCTACAACCCAGCGCGCACCCCCCTGCTGCGGGACGCCGCGGCGCTCGGGCTGCCCTGCGCCAACGGGCTTTCGATGCTCGTCCACCAGGGCGCCAAGGCGCTCGAGATCTGGACGGGGATTCCCGCCGCGCGCACCGCTCCGTTCATGCAACAGGCGGCCGAAGGGGCGGATCGGAACTGACGATGCCCGCCCTCGTCGCCACCGCTGTCGCGCTCCCCTGGTTCCTGCCCCTGACGGCCTTCATCGTCGGCGCGTGCATCGGGAGTTTTCTTAACGTCGTCATCGTCCGCCTGCCGGCGGGCGAATCGGTGCTGCGTCCGGGCTCGCACTGCGCCTGCGGCGCGCCGATCGCCTGGTACGACAATATTCCCATCGCCTCGTGGCTCCTCCGGCGCGGGCGGGCGCGCTGCTGCGGCCGGCCCTTCTCCATCCGTTACCCCGTGGTCGAACTGCTGACGGCCCTCCTCTTTCTCGCCTGTTGGCTGCTCTATCCGCCGGCGATCGCGGTCTGCGGCTGGATCTTTCTCAGCGGGCTGATCGCCGCCACCTTCATCGACCTCGACCACCTCATGATCCCGGACGCCTTCACCCTCGGCCTGGGCGTGGCCGGCGTGCTGCTTTCCTGCCTGGTGCCCATGCTGCACGGGCAGTACGGCGGCTATTTCGCCCTCGACAGCCTGCGCTCGGGGGCGGCCGCCCTTGAAGGCCTGCTCATGGGATCCGGTCTGGTGCTCTGGATCGCGCTGCTGGCCGGAGCCGTCCTGAAAAAGGAGGCGATGGGCCTGGGGGATGTGAAATTCGCCGGCGCCATCGGCGCCTTCTGCGGCTGGCGCGGGGCCGTCTTCGCCCTCTTCGGCGGCGCCATCGTGGGGACAGCGTGGCTCGCGCTCGCCCTGATCGGCCGCCAGCTGGTCCCGCGCTCCCCGGAGTCCTCCGCGGGCGCGCCGCTCACCTTCGGCTCCCGCCTCCCCTTCGGCCCCATGCTGGCGGTGGCCGGCGCGCTCTATTTTCTTCTCCTGCGCGGTCCCGTCAACGCGTGGTTCGATAGATTCGCGATTCTGTTTTAGGGGGTTGGCCAGGGGCCGACGGAAACGCGCGATTCTTTGATCGGTTCCGGATTCGGCGGCGAGTATTAGGTAGACAAAAGATGGCCGATGACTCCGAACTCCTGCTTCGATATTGCCAGGATCGCTCTGAAACTGCGTTCACCGAATTGGTGGGCCGCCACATCAACTTGGTCTACTTCGCGGCCCTACGGCAGGTCGGCGGCGACTCTCACCGCGCCCAGGATGTATCGCAAGCAGTCTTCACACGTCTGGCCCTCAAGGCTCCGGCACTTGCCCGGCGTGTGTCGATCGCAGGATGGCTCTACAATTGCACGCGCTTCATTGCCGCGAGCCTGATGCGCGGCGAACGGCGATGGTACGCTCGGCAAGCGCAGGCGCAGGCGATGATGGAGCCCACGACGGACCCATCTGCCACAATGGATTGGGACCGATTGGGTCCGGTTATCGACGAGGCGCTGCACGGGCTCAGCGACCGGGACCGGGAACTCGTCCTGCTGCGCTATTACCGGGAGAATTCCTTTGTCGAAATCAGCGCAAGATTGGGCCTATCCGCCGACGCGGCCCGTTTCCGTTTGGACCGAGCACTTGGAAAGATGCGCACCAGACTCGCTCGGCGCGGAATCGAATCGACCTCGGCCGCCTTGGCTCTGGCCCTAGCCAGCCAAGCGCAGGCGGCGGCGCCAGCGGGTGTGGCTGCTTCGATCGCCGAAGCAGCGCTCGCGATTCAGGCGGCGGCCGCGGCCGTTCTTCCTTTGACCCAAATCCTCATGAGCACCACCAAGATTAAAGTCGGCATCCTCGCCGCGGTCGCAGTTATCGGAACCCTTTTAGTCCATGACCTGCATAGCGAATATCGGCTGCGGGATTTGCGGCGGGAATTTCAAAGCCTGCAGACCGAAAATGCGAGGCTCACCAAGCAGACACCATCGAGCCCAAAATTCGCCACCGAGCGACTGACCGGCCTGCTTTCTCGAGTGACGTCCCGCCAAGCCGGCTCGGCGAGTGCTCAATCAAGTTCCACGCCAGGCCTGAAGCCGGGAATGAAGGCGATCAGCGCCTTGACCAATGTCGGCCAAGCCACCCCGTTTGCGTCACTGGAGACGGAGATTTGGGCGATTCACACGGGCAACGTCGAGACTCTGGCAAAAATTATCACGTTCCTGCCCGATGGGAAGGACGCAGCCGACAAATTATGGGCGAGTCTGCCGGCCGAGATTCAGGCTCAGTATCCAACGCCCGAATCGATTTTGGCGGTTCTGATTGCGGGAAGTGTTTCTTCGAAACACGTAGGATACCAAGTGACGGGGGATCGCCAGAGCGGTCCAACTCCCGACTATTGGCAGGTGCAATATCAATACCAAATGGGCGACGGCACCACTGTCGATAGGGCCAATGCGCTGCAACAGATCAATGGAAACTGGATGATCCTGGTGGGGGCAAATGGCATCCAGCACCTAGCCGCTGAATTTCTCTCCGGTGCCGGAGGAGCGCCCTAGTCCAATTGATGGCGGCTTTCCCCATCGAGCGAACTGTTTCATGCACCAGGTAAAGCTGAAGGTCAGCCTATCCGCGATTCTTGGGGCAGTGATCATTGGAGCATTATTTCTCCAAGCAACGCACGAGGATGCCCGGCTGCGCGATCTACAGCGGGCCGTTCAAGCGCTGCAGGGTAGGAACCGACAGCTTGTCGCGATCGAGCGACGTGGTGGGGCGATTCGCCCAGCCGGCAGGCAGGAGAAGGCGAACGCGGCCGGACTCGCCCGCGAAATGGCAGCGCGGAAAGCTCGGGTGGAAAACGGCACCATGCCGCCTCGCGAACTCCAGCCGGGGTTAAAGCCGCTCAGCGCCCTCACCTACGCCGGCCAATCCACGCCACTTGCGGCCGTCGACTCGGGCCTTTGGGCAATCTATCATGGCGACATCGACCAACTAACCAAGCTGATCGCCTTGACTCCCGCTGGACGGGACGCAGCGGCTACGCTCTTTTCGAGCGTGCCAGCCGAAACTCAGGCGCAGCTTCAAACTCCCGAATACATGATGGCGCTTTTAATCGCATATAGTTACAATGCCGTCGGTTACCAGGTGCTCGGGGATCACCAAAACAGCGACGATCCTGCGAGTTGGACGGTGCAAGCCGTGGTGCAATTGGAAGATGGTCGGACCGCCCGGCCCAGCAGCATTTTGCAAGAGTCCAATGGAAGCTGGCAGATCGAGTTTGATCAAAACGCCGTGAAGCAGTCAGCGATCTTCCTCACCGGCGCCGTGGCACCGCTGCCCGCCCTCGACAAATAGGCAGGGCGTCCTCCAAAGGGTGAGTTTTGCCCCACCGAACGACCCGCCCAAGCCGGACCTCAGGGCGGTCAGTGCCGCTCGCGCTCGTCGCGCCGCGGCGCCTCGCGCTCCGGACGGGCCCGGGGTTCGGCCTCCGGACGGGCCTCTTCCCGCGGCCGCGGCGCCTCTTCCGCGTGGTAATCGCGCGCCGGAGGCGTGCCCCGCATGGGCGCCGTTCGGGCATAAGCGCGCGCTTCCCCTCCGGAGAAATGAGGCGCGTTCGCCGGCCCGCTCCAGCGCTGCGGGCCGCGCGCGTCGGAAAAGCGCACGCTGGCGAACGCAACCGGCCGGCCCCAGCCTCCGTGTTCGCGGCGATAGTCGTACCAGTCTCCCCGCCATACGGCGTGCCCCCGCCAATCGAAGTCATAGGTCAGCCAAGCGCCCATGGGATAAGGATCGCCCCAATAGAAATAGGAATCGGCAAAGACGCCGGGCGGCGGGCCGAAATAGACCACGTTGGGATCATAGCGCGGCACATAGATAACCTCGGGCTGGGCCGGCTCGATCTCGATAGCGCCGCTGTCCATCACGACCTGCTCCTGGGGACCGCTGCGAAGCGTTCCCGCCGCCTGCGCGCGGGCGCGCAAATCCTGGATCGCGTTCATGACCGGAACCGGTTCGCTGGCGAAGGCGCCGCCGACCTGCTGAGTCCACGTGATGTTTTCGTTCATCCAATTGACCACGTCCGGGTAGTGGGCGAGCCCCTTCACGCCATCGCTCCACGGCTGATTGGAGATCTGGCCGGGATCTCCATGTCCATTGAGAAATTGCGCCGCCGCCTGGATATCCGCCGGAACCGTGGCGCTGGGGAGAATCAGGGCGATCAAAGGGTCTGGATAGAGGGCGATCGGCGCGAGCAGCTGATCGAGCGGCGGCAGGCTGGCCACGCCGGCCGCGCCGGCCGCGGGGTTCGGCCCCTGGGCCGGAGCTGCCTGGGGGCCCGGAGGCTGGGCTGCGGCAACCGGAGGAGCCGAGGAAGCCGGCGGCGCCTGGCGGCGACACGCCGCTAGCAGCAACAATGCCGTGCAGAGGCCCAGACGATGGAGCGGGGAAGAGTTGCGGAAAGCGGAGGCGAAGAAGCGGAGGACCATCCTGTCACGGACAGCATCCCGGTCCCCTCGTGCCTAGGTTTATGCTAGCAGCGCGGCGCCGTCGCTGGTGCGGGCGTGCAGGATGCCGGGGTCCGTCCCGAAGCTTTTCGCGTACGCGTCCGCCACCGCCCGGGCCCGCGCGGCGTCGAAGTCCCCGTCGGTCAGAGCCATGACCGCGCCACCGAAACCGCCCCCGGTCAGCCGGGCTCCGTAAACGTGCGGCGCTCCGGCGAGAGCCTCGGCCAGGAAATCCAGTTCGGTCGTGCTGTTCTCAAACAGTGTGCGGGAGCTGTGATGGGAGGCCGTCAGCAGCCGCCCGACGCCGGCCAGATCGCCCGCGCGCAGCGCCGCCACCGTCGCCTCCACCCGGGCGATCTCCTCGACGATGTGCCGGGCCCGGCGAAACGCCAACGGCGACAATTTCGGCTCCGCCGCCGCCAGGGCCGCCGGAGTGACGTCGGCCAGGAGGGGAACGCCCAAAGCCCGGGCCGCCTCCACGCATTCGCGATGGCGGGCGGCATAAAGGCCGTCGACCAGGGCATGGCGGGTGTGCGTATTGAAGATCCAGAAATGCGCGCCGGCCGGCAGCGGCACCAGGCCGAAGCGCGGCCCACGGCAGTCGATGAAGACGAGGTGATCGGTCCGCCCAAAGGCCGAGACGCCCTGGTCGAGGATGCCGCACGGCACGCCGACAAAATCATTTTCCGCCTGCCGCGCCACCTTCACCAGCGTCTCGCGCGGAGTCGCTTCGCCCGCCGCCTCCAGGAACGCGAGGGCGGACGCCAGCTCGATGGCCGCGCTGCTGCTCAGCCCGGCCCCCACCGGCAGGTCGGACGCCGCCAGGTAATCGAAGCCTCCGGGCGGCCGCAGACCAAAAGCCGGGAGCGCGGCCAGGACGCCGAGCGGATAATTGATCCAGGCGTCCGGGCCCGATTGCTTCTCCAGGCGATCGGCCGGCAGCAGGACCGGCGGCTCCCGCCCGTCGCTCGCAAACCGCCGGACCCCGTCCGGGCGCCGCGCCAGTGCCACCGCCACCGAAAGATCGATCGAGGCTCCGAGGACGGTGCCGCCGTTGTAGTCGGTGTGATTGCCGATGAATTCGATCCGCCCGGGGGCCCGGGAGATGATTTCAGGAGCGCGGCCGTAGAGGGCGCGGAACTTCCCGGCGATCACAGCGCGCGCAGCTCGGAGCCGGGCTTGAACCGCACTGTCTTCACGGCCGGTATCTTCATGGGCTGCTGCGTATGCGGATTGAATCCGCGGCGCGCCGGCCGTACCGCCGCCGCAAAGCTGCCGAAGCCGACGATCTGCACCTCCCGGTCGCGGCGGAGGCCTCGCTTGACCGCGGCCAGCACGGCATCGACCGCCCGCTCGGCGGCGGCCTTGGACGTCGCCGCGCCCAGCCCCTTTCGCACGGCGTCCACCAGTTCGGCTTTGTTCATCGGGAAAGGAAGGGAAGCAGATTCGGCCGAAAGGGCATCGCGAGGCAATGCACCGCGGGATGGGCGGTCAAATGGAATTCACGTTCTGGCGTCTTCGCAGGCGGCGATCGCCGCTCCGTGGGCCGACAGCGATAACGGCGTCTCGGGGCGCAAACTTGAGACGGAAAGCAGCGCGAGACCGACAAAGCCGCTTTTCCCTTCGTCGGACACGGCCGAGCGGAGCTCTCCCACCATGGTCTCTCCCTGCCAGAGGGCCGCCGGCACGGCGGGCGCCGGCCCGCGGCCCGACACGCGGCGGAGTCGGCGGCGGATCCGGCCCTTCGACTTCAACCGCGCCATCACCTCCTGGCCGAGATAACAACCCTTGGTGTACGAGATCGCATCCGCGTCGAGGCCGCCCTCGTTGGGCAGGTCGCGCGGCCCGATGTCCGCGGGCACGGATGGAATGCCCGCGAGGATGCGCCGGCGCTCGAGTTCGACGGTTTCCAGTTCCCGCGCGCCCGCGAGTTCGGCTGACACTCCCGCGGCGGCGGACGAGGGAAAGATCCACTCCCAATTCTCCTCGCTCGACCGGCGGCCCCGAAATGCGATTCCCGCCCTTGGCACGCCAGCCAGCCACCCGCCGGTGCCCTCCCCGAGCAGCGCCACCCCGCTCCATTCGGAGCTCGCATCCTCGACGATCACGTCATCAGCGATTATATAGTCTTCCAGCCGCCGGCGAATTTCGGCGCCCGGCGAGGCCACGCTGCCAACCCAAAACTCCTCGGCGCCCGGTCCTTTTCCTATAAAACTGTCAGCCAAGACTTTGCCCTTCTGATCGAGCCATAAGCCGTACACCGCCGAGCCGGCTGCGGCCAAGCGCAAGTCGTTGGTAAACTGTCCCTGCAGGAACCCCGCGGCATCCGCTCCGGTCACCCGCAGCCAGGCGGCTGGGCGATAACCGTAAAATGCGGCCGAAATTGGAAAAATCATGTGTAATTAAACTATTAATTATGTGTTAGTTGTAAAATTTATGTGATTTTAAAACAGATTTATTTGACGATGGCTCGGAAGGGGCTACATCTAAACCCATCAACTTTCACTTCTCCCGCCTAGCGGGAGTTTTGGGGTAACTAAGAAAGCAAAGGCGGCCCGCTTAGGGGTAAGCGGGCCGCCACTTTTTTTGCCCCGCGACAAAGCCCCAAATTTGGGCAACCCCGCGCTGCCCTGCGAGGATTGCCTTCGGATGCGGGACCGTTTCAAGCTGACAGGTTCATGCAGAAAACTTCGGATATCAACGTCGTCGAGACGCGCGTGCTGCCCTCGCCCGCCGAGCTTCTCCTGGAGCTGCCGAAGCAGGAGACCCAGGCGGCGTTCGTCGCCCGGACGCGGGAGGAGATTCGCAGCATCATTTTCACCAACGATCGGCGCTTCCTCCTGATCGCCGGCCCCTGTTCGATCCATGACCTCGAGGCCGGACGCGAGTATGCCGGGCGCGTGGCCGCGCTGGCCCGCGAGGTCGCCGACCGGGTCATGATCGTGATGCGCGTTTATTTCGAGAAGCCGCGGACGACGGTCGGCTGGAAAGGCCTGATCATGGACCCGCACCTCGACGGCTCCCACGATATCGCGGCCGGGCTGCGTCTCGCCCGCTCTTTCCTGCGCGATGTCCTCGACCTCGGGCTTCCGACGGCCACGGAATTCCTCGATCCGATCACGCCCCAGTACATCGCCGATCTCGTGTGCTGGTCGGCGATCGGCGCGCGCACCGCGGAGTCGCAGACGCACCGCCAGATGGCCTCGGGCCTCTCGATGCCGATCGGTTTCAAGAACGGCACGGACGGCTCCATCCAGACCGCGATCAACGCCATCCGGGCGGCGGGGCAGCCCCACACCTTCCTCGGCGTCAACCTCGACGGCGCCGCTTCGGCCGTCGTGACCCGGGGCAACCCGAATTGCCACGTCGTCCTGCGCGGCGGCTCGGGCGGTCCCAACTACTCGACCGCCCACCTCGCGCAGGCCGAACAGCTCCTGGCCAAGGCCGGTTTGCCCAAGGCGATCCTGGTCGACTGCTCCCACGACAACTCCGCCAAACAGCCCGAGCGGCAGCCCGAGATCATGCGGGCGCTGCTGGCGCAAATGGGCGCCGGCAACGCCTCCATCATGGGCGCCATGCTCGAGAGCAACCTTTTCGCCGGCAGCCAGCCCTTTCCCCAGCCGCGCGAGCGGCTCCGGTACGGCGTGTCGATCACCGATGCCTGCATCGACTGGCCGACCACCGAGTCGCTCGTCCGCGAAATCCACACCGCCCTTTCCCCCCGTTTCAGCATCCGCTAATCCTATGAAATCACCCATCCGCGTCGCCGTCACCGGCGCAGCCGGCCAGATCGGCTATTCCCTCCTGTTCCGCATCGCCTCGGGCTCCATGTTCGGGCCCGACCAGCCCGTGATCCTCCACCTGATCGAGATCGAGCCCGCGCTGCCCGCCCTGGGCGGGGTGGTGATGGAGCTGCAGGACTGCGCCTTCCCCCTGCTGCAGGGCATCGTGCCGACCGCATCGCTCGAGGAGGGTTTCCGGGGCGTGAACTGGGCCCTCCTCGTCGGCTCGGTCCCGCGCAAGGCCGGCATGGAGCGCAAGGACCTGCTCGGGATCAACGGGAAGATCTTCACCGGCCAGGGTCAGGCGATCGCGCGCCACGCCGCGGCGGACGTCCGCATCCTCGTGGTCGGAAACCCCTGCAACACCAACTGCCTGATCGCGATGAACAATGCCCGGGCGGTGCCGGCCGACCGCTGGTTTGCGATGACGATGCTCGACCAGAACCGCGCCGCCACCCAGCTCGCGCTCAAGGCCGGGGCCGACATCACCGCCGTCTCCCACCTCGCGATCTGGGGCAACCACAGCTCCACCATGTATCCGGATTTCTACAACGCGAAGATCGGCGGCCGGCCCGCGCCCGAGGTCGTCGGGAGCGAGGC
>Ga0302326_10003173_pt1 | contig 38981 bp, 36 predicted proteins | sample Palsa_T0_3_FD_202264 | JGI IMG/M metagenome (GOLD analysis project Ga0302326, IMG submission 202264) | Peat permafrost microbial communities from Stordalen Mire near Abisko, Sweden - Palsa_T0_3 | ecosystem: Environmental > Terrestrial > Soil > Palsa > Peat permafrost | place: Sweden: Abisko... | reverse complement strand
CTGCCGACAAACGTGCTACTTTATGCCTCTTAAGTAAAGCACCCCGAAGCAAGCTATGCCGCAGCCGCACGCTTTAGAAGACAAGCCGCCGATCAATTGGCCGACCACGCTCATGTTCATCGTGACGCCGGTTGCGGCGGCGGTGCTCGTGCCCTGGTACGGCATCGTGCACGGTTTCAGCGCCGGTTCCTGGGGCGTGTTTGCATTCTTTCTCGTCGCCTGCGGCATGTCGGTGACGGCGGGCTACCATCGCCTGTGGGCGCATCGCACCTACGAGGCGAGCACGCCGCTTAAGATTCTGTATCTCATTTTCAGCTCGATGGCGCTGCAGAACAGCGCGCTCGTGTGGTGCAGCGGTCACCGCATCCACCACCTGCACGTCGACGACAATGATCGCGATCCTTATTCCGCGGGGCGCGGCTTCTGGTTCTCGCACATCGGCTGGATGCTGCGCTACTACCCGAGCGGCAATCCGGACTTCGCGAACGCCCGCGACCTCGAGCGCGATCCGCTCCTCGCCTTCCAGCACCGGCACTATCTGGCGATCGCGATCGGCGTCAATGTCGGCCTCACCGTTGGTGCGGGTCTATTGGTGGGCGACGTCTGGGGCACTTTCATCCTCGCAGGCCTGCTGCGCATTGTCGTGAGCCACCATTTCACGTTCCTCATCAACTCGCTCGCGCACATGTGGGGAAGCCGGCCCTACACGGACGAGAACAGCGCGCGCGACAATCCGGTGCTCGCCTTCCTCACGCATGGCGAGGGCTATCACAATTTCCATCACATCTTCGCGCACGACTACCGCAACGGCGTGCGCTGGTGGCAATGGGATCCGACCAAGTGGCTGGTGGCGAGCATGCAGTTCCTGGGACTCGCGCGCCGCCTGAAGCGCACGCCGGCTTTTCAGATTCACCGCGCGCTGCTGGCGATGCAGTTTCAGCGCGCCCAGGAAAAGCTTGCCAATTCCGCGCTCGCCGTGCGCGGCCGCGCCAATGTCGATTCGCTGCGCGAACGCATCGCGCAGGAATATGAGTCGTTTTTGAACGCGGTGAGCGAATGGGCGCGGGTGAAAGAGACCTGGTACGCCGAAAAGAAACGCAGCGTGATCGAGCATTGGGAGCAGGCGAGCTTCCAGAAGCAGCTGCGCGAGATCGAATACGCGCTGAAGTTGCAGCGTCGTCGCCTGCGAGCGCTCTACGCCCAGCTCGCGTAGCGCACCGTTCGGTGCTTGCGGTTCGCGCAGGCGCGTGGCACCGTTTTCCTCATGGGACGCATATTCGAAGTCCGCAAACACACGATGTTCGCGCGCTGGAACCGCATGGCGAAGCAGTTCGCCCGGATCGCGAAGGACATCACGATGGCGGCCAAGGCGGCAGGTCCCGACCCGGCATCAAACCCGACTTTGCGGCGCTTCATTCAGAACGCGCGCGCCGTCAATATGCCGAAGGATAAAGTCGAGGCGGCCATCAAGCGCGCCTCGGGGCGCGACGCCGCGCTCTATCAGCAGGTCGTCTACGAAGGCTACGCACCGCATGGGGTCGCGCTACTGGTAGAAACCGCCACCGATAATCCCACGCGCACCGTGGCCGGCGTGCGTAACCTCATCAGCAATAACGGCGGCAATCTCGCCACCAACGGCAGCGTCAGCTTTCTCTTCAAAAAGATGGGTGTGTTTCGCCTGGCACCGGCAGGCATCGACCAGGATGATCTCGAGCTCTACCTGATCGACCATGGGCTTGAAGAGATGGGCGAGAGCACGAACGACAAAGGCGAGCCCGAGCTCGTCATCCGTTGCGCCTTCACCGATTTCGGCAAGCTGCAGGAGGCTCTTGAAGCGCGCCACATCACGCCGCTCTCCGCCGAGCATGAGTATGTGTGCACGCAGCCCATCGTGCTGCCGGAGGATGAGGCAACCGAAGTGATGACGCTCATCGACAAGCTCGAGCAGGACGAGGACGTGCAGCGGGTGTTCCACACGCTCGCGTAGCCTCCCTCGTGCGCAGCGGCATGCTGCGCTATCCTCATCAGATGAGAGATTGTCGTCTGCAACTGGCGAGAATCGACGCGGCGAACGAGCTTGCACAAATGTCGCGCGCGCTCATTGAGACAGGGCTCGCCCACGCCTGGACCGCGGTGCGCATCGCGCGCCATATCGAACACCCGGAGAGCATCGTATTGACGGCGCGCATCGAGCGCGCCTGCGCAGGTTTTGCCGTCATGCAATTCGGCGAAGACTCGGCGCACCTCAATCTCCTTGCGGTGCGGCCGCAGTATCGGCGCCGCGGCATTGCGCGGGAGCTTCTCGGTTGGCTGCACGAGACGGCCGTCATAGCCGGAACGTTTGTCATTGCACTTGAATTGCGCGCGACCAGCGCCGCCGCGCACGCCTTCTACAGCGCGCTCGGCTACCGGGAAACCGGCCGCGCCGCGGCCTACTATCAAGGGGTGGAGGATGCGATCCGCATGAGGCGCGACCTGCGCGTCAATGACGGCGTGCTGCGCGAGCCGAACGGCTGAGGAGCAATGCGCGCGGCGCGCGCGTGCATCAGTCGGGCATGGCGGTCATTTGTCCGGAAAGAGCGTCCTCGAAGCCAAAATCCCGCAGATCCCGCACTCGCTGCGGATAAAGAATGCCGTCGAGATGATCGACCTCGTGCTGCACGACGCGCGCATGAAACCCCTCCACGGTACGGTCGATGGGCGCACCGGTGAGGTCGAAGCCCTGATAGCGCACGCGCCGCGCGCGCGGCACGAGTCCGCGCATCCCCGGCACGGACAGGCAGCCCTCCCAGCCTTCCTCCTCTTCGGCATCGAGCGCGGTGACGACGGGATTGATGAGGACCGTGTAGGGCACGGGCGCGACGTGCGGATAGCGCGGATTCTCGGTCACTTCGAAGATCACGACCCTCAAGCTGACCCCGATCTGCGGCGCTGCGATGCCGGCGCCATGCTCGGCGCGCATGGTGTCGTCCATGTCGGCGACGAGTTGCAGGAGCTCGTCGCTGTTGAAATGCGCGACGGGAGATGCCACCTGCTTTAAGAGCGGATGGCCCATCCTCAATACAGCTTGCACAGCCATGGTCGAAGCGCGCGAAAACTAGCCTGCTGCGAAACCCTGCGGCGCAAAGGCCTCAAGGTCAACCATGTTTGCCCGTCGCTTTTTCACGCTCGAGAATGGCGCTGCGCAGCTCGCGCAGTTTGGTTTTGACTACCGCCGCGTTGGCCGGTCCCATGCGGATCAGAAGCTTCTGCCCGGCGGAACGCGCCTCCAGGTCGCGATCCTTGTACTCGTAGAAGACCCGCGGCTGAACGAGTTCGATCGGCCCCTGCACGTCGGGTGCCTTCAGCATGTCGTCGATCACTTCAATCAGGCGATCATTGAAGTACTGCGACGGGTAACCGAGATTCTCGTAGGCCTGCTGGAAGAGCGGGTAGAAGTGGAAATACACGCGCGTCAGCTGTTTGGCATCCGCGCCACGCAGTGCCTGTATGAAGGGCGCGTAGCGCTCGTAGTTCTGCGGCGCGAGGACCAGAGCGTCCTCCGTGCCGCCTGTCGCCGTAACGCCGGGGGTCGCTTTCACGGGGCGCAGCTCCACCGCAACCTTCTTGCGCGGCAGATTGTCGATGGTGACGACAATGTGGCGGATGATGTCCTTGGGAACCAGGAACTGACTGACCGGCTTGTCGCCAAATACGCCGAGGAGCGCGCTGCGTACCGGAACATCGCTGTCCTCGAGCGCGGGCGGCGCCACCGTGTCCGCGGCAGCCTCGTCGGCGGGGATCGGATGGTGCTCGGGCGCAGCAGGCGCGGGTGCCGGAGCCGGCAGCGGCCCTTGCGCCAGCGGCGGTGGCACGCTGCGATGAGTTCGATAGTAGTAGTAGCCGGCGCCCACGATGATCAGCGCCACCGCGGCAGCCACCCACCAAAACGCCTTGTCCATGAAAGCTTCGTCTTGCATCGCCGTGCATCCTCGCAACTAATCTCATGCCTACTCTACTGCGCTCCGGCCGGCTGCCGCCACGCGCGTTAGGTGCCGGCGCCGCGCGTCATCGCCCAGTCGAGCAGGCGACTTGCAAGGCCGCCGCCCAGGCTCGAGCCCGTCACATCGTCGAGCTCGTAGGGCTTGTCATGCAGGATCGCCTGCGCCGCACGTACACCGCTCCTCACAGCCGGGCCGATGCCCTCGGCCATGTCGCGCGTCGCAAGGCCCGCCGCATCGCCGGTCAGAAATGCATCCTCGATACGCGCCACCTCAACCCGGCCGCGCAGGTAATAGCTGTAGCCGGTGGGCTCGTACTGTGCGCTCGGCGCAAGCTTGCTGTCGAGTTCGCGCGTGAAGCGTGTCCAGTGGTATTTGATGTCGTGGCCACTCTTCTTCAGGCGATCGGCCATGCCGCCGATGCCGACGTTCAACCAGCCGTTTGCCTTCGGCACGTACCAGGCGTAGCCGGGAAGTTTCTTTTCAAAGAACCACAAATGACAGTCCGGATCCTGCCAGTCGTAGGGAATTTCGTGTTCGAGGGTCACGGTCTGCAGGCCGCTTGCGCGCGGGTTTGCCGCGCGAAACAGCGTCCGGTAGACCGGACAGCGCGTGCCGCCGGCGCCAATCAGATAGCGGCACTGGAAGGCGTCATCGACGAGATAGACGCCGTTCTCGCGGCGAATGCTGCGCACCGCATGCTTCACGACCGGGGCCTGCGAGCGCTCGAGGAGCCAGGCGTCAAATTCAAAGCGCCGGATCGAGTGCTGTACGGAGGGCACGCGCAGGTGTATGCCTTTCAGATGCACGTGCAGCCGCTCGAAGGTGAGGAAGCGGTGCGGGTAGGACGCCACATCCATCTCAAGGTCGCGCACCACCTCGGGTGTGATCCAGCCTGCGCACAGCTTCAGCCGCGGGAAGGCTTCCTGGTCCAGCACCACGACATCGGCACCGCCGCGGCGCAACTGCCAAGCGGCAGATGAGCCCGCGGGGCCGCCGCCCACGATCAGGACGTCGCAGGAGCGCATGGCTTCCTTGTCCGCTCAGCCCTGATACAGGTGAGCGCGCGTCAGAGGGATCTCGTTGTTGTCCCGCGGCGCAAACACCACTTGGAAAAGCTGCAGCGTGCCCATGGTGAATGCGGCGACCGAGCCTGCAAGGTAGAGGCGCCACATGCGCACGAATTTTTCGTCGAACTTGCTCTTCACGCGCTCGCTCGCCGCCTCGTAGCGCTCGAGCCAATGCCGCAGCGTCTTGGCATAGTGCAGGCGCAGGTTCTCGACATCGAGCACCGAGAGATCCCAGGGTTCGAAAATCTGCATCATCTCGGCGATCGAAGGCGCATACGCGCCCGGGAAAATGCGCCGTTCGATCCAGGCATGCAGCGGCGCCGGATAATTCCTGCCGATCGAATGGATGATGCCGCGGCCATGGCGCGGCAGACATCGATTGACGATGCGCCCAAGCTCTCCATAGTTCTCCATACCCACATGCTCGAGCATGCCGACGGAAACGAAAGCATCGTAGCGGCCGGAGATGTTGCGGTAATCGTCCTCGACGTATTCCACCCGCGAACTTAAGCCCTCGGCTTGGGCGCGTTCACGCGCAAACACAATCTGCTCGTGCGAGATGTTGAACGCGCGCACCTTCACGCCGTAGTGGCGCGCCATGTGCAATCCCAAACTCCCCCAGCCGCAGCCGGCTTCGACGACGCTCTGTCCGGGCTGCAATTGCACCTTGCGGCACACGTGGTGCATCTTCGCCACTTGCGCCTCATCGAGCGTGGTCGCCTCCGTTGGGTAGTAGGCGCAGGTGTAGGACATCGTGCGCCCGAGCCACATCGAGTAGAAATCATTGCCGATGTCGTAGTGGCGGTGAATGTTGTCGCGCGAACCTGAGAGAGTATTGGCTCGTGGCGCGCGATGGCGCTTGACGAGGCGCCGCAACAGGGACGGTGAGGCGACTTTGCGCGGTGCACTCTTGTAAACCGTCTCGAGAAAATCGACGAGATCGCCCTCGACACTGATGCGGCCGTCGCTGTAGGCATCGCCAAATCCCAGCTGCGAATCGGTGAACAATGTGAAGAGTGTGGCGCGGTCCGCGATGCGCAGCTGATGAGCCATTTCAGCGCCGGAGCTTGAAACGCGCTCGCCGTTCCACAGCAGGAATTCGATGGGCGGGTTGCCGAGGTGCGACAACAGCCGCTCGATGAGCCGCGCCTCGATGGACCGGCGCGCGCGAGTCGGCTCGGCGAGCTCCGGGCGCTCGGCCTCACCGCTGCCTTCCGATGCGCGCACACTCTGCTCCACGGCGTTCATACACATCCCCTCACGGCTTCGTCAGCGCCGATGTTATGGACGATGCTACACGGGGAAAGCCGCAGGCGCGACGATCCGAGAGAGGCGTCCTGATGATGTCACTGTGGCCCATAAGCCACGGCAAAGCGTAAGCTTGACAACTCATGTTAGCAGGTTCCGGATCACCGGACTCAGGGAGCTTGCGCGTACCCCACAAGTTCAACGTAGCCCTGTCCCAAGAGGTTCCTGCCGCTCCCGCTGCCAGTGACGTCCACGGCACCCTCCCAGTAACGCGGCCGCCCGTCGAGCTCCTGATCGGCGAGCACGGGACGCAGATTGACGGAAAGACCCAGCGTCGGGACCTTGACCTGCCAGCGCGCCGGATAGCGGCCGCCACGCGGGCTCGTCCAGTACTCCTGCACGTTCACCACGACTTCATCGCTTGCGAGTGCGCGCGTGCTGCCATCTGCGCCTACCCAGGTGCCCGCGCTGTGCGGCTCGCGGCGACCATCGCGGCGCCGTAATGAATAGAACATAAGCTCGCTGCCATCAGAAAGCTGCAGCGCGAACCAATCCCAGCCCGCCTCGTCGGCGCCGAGGCCGCCGCTGCCCCATTCACGGTCGAGCCAGGCGCTGCCCGCCACTTGCAGTGCCTTGCCGTCGCGCGCGAGCTTGCCGTGAACGGCCAGGCGCGGAATGGAATAGTAGTAACTCGCATCGCGAGGATCGCTCGACTTCTGCGAGAGGCCGCGATCCCCATTCAATACCAGAGGAGCATCGGCCGTCATGCGCACGTTGAGCGTATAGCCCTGCACCGCCGCCCGGATCTGCCAGGTCCCATCCCCCTCGCCGAGCGACCAGTCATCCACCCAGACTTTGAGCGGCTGGCTCTCGGCCCCGGCGAGCCCGAGGGCAGCGCGCGCGAAGCGTTCCTGGAAACGAAACCGCCCTTGCTCAATATCGGTCACCGCAAAATGCGCGACATACATCTGCTGGGCGCGCCAGGCCGATGCGTCCGTTCGCGCCGCAAGCGTGGCAGGCGCAAGCGCAATGCGGAACAAGGTGAGTTCAAAGCCAAAGCGCTCCCCCGTTGGCGCGGCAAGGTGTCCGGTGACGTACCACCATTCGTGCGCGAAGGCGGGATGCGCGCCGTGGTCGCGCGGGAATTCAAATTCATGAGGCGTGAGAGCCTGCTCGAAGGCCGTGCTGTCGCTGGCGAATGGCAGTACGCCGTCGGGCGCGGCGGCCGCCGCCACGCCGGCCCCGAGAATGAATAGCACCATGCCGCGCGCGCGCATCACTCCTCGCGAATCGCCTGCGCGAGCGGCGCGCGCGCGCTCTTCCAGGCGGGATAGAGTCCCGCTGCGAGCGCCGCCGACAGCGCCACGGCGGCCGCGGCGGCGAAGGCCTGCGGGTGCACGTGCAGATCGATCTGCCAGCCGAAAGCGCGGCGATTGACGACATCGATCAGCATGCGAGCCGTCAGCACGCCGGCCGGCAAAGCCGTCAGCAATGCCACGAGTCCCATGAAACCCGTCTGCGCCTCGATGAGAAGCGCGATGCCGCGCGGCGTAACTCCGAGCGAGCGCAAAAGCGCAAGCTCGCGCGCGCGCTCGAGCTCCCAGGCAACGAGTGCACTCACGAGACTCAAGGCGGCAACGCCTGCGGTCAGCCAATACAGCACTCGTGTGATGACAAACGTGCGCTCAAAGATACTCATCGACAGCTCGCGCAGGTCGGCATTGGAGCGGATCAGCAGCGCCTGACGGCCCGCCGCCGCGGCATAGAGGCGTGCCGACATCTCTGCCCGGTCGACGCGCGGCGCCAAATACAGACCGAGCGCCGACAGTGCATCATCCTGCCACCACGCCTGGTAGACGGCGCGGTTGAGCAATGCAGTGCCGCGATCGTTGCCGTATTCGCGATAGATCCCGGCGATGGCGAAGGCGTGCGGGCCGCGCACCGTATCCAACGTCAGCCGATCGCCGACGCCAAGGCGCAGCCGCCACGCCAGAGGCTCCGAGATCACGAGCGCCCCGCGCTCGTAGGCACTCCATACCGCGGCGGCATCCCCCGCAGTCAGCTGAAACCCCGCGTAGCTTTGTGGCGCGAGCGTCAAAGCATCGAGCGATATGGGACCCATGTCCGGGGAGTCAACGCGCACGCGGCGGCTCTCGCTGTGCGCGGCGATGCCGGGAGTTGCAATCAGCGCCGCCGCCACGTCCTTCTCGATGCGCCGCTCGGGCCGCGCAAAACCGGGGCCCGGCGCGGTCACGTAGAAATCCGCCCGCAACGTGCGACCGAGCCAATCGTTGAGCGACTCGCGGAAGCTATCGACCATGAGCGCGACCCCGATCATCGCGCACACGGCGAGGCTCAACGCTGCAACGGCGACACCCGTGCGGCTCAATGATGCCGCAATATCATTGAGCGCCAGCCGTGCGACGGGACTTCCGTGCACGATGAGATGTGCGGCGACACGCGCCGCGGCGCGCAGCGCCGCCGGCGCAAAGGCAGCCACCGCCAGCAACAGGAGAAAAAGCGCGACGAACCCGGCAAGGAGGCTGCGCGCGGACGCATAGACGATGGCGAGTGCGGCGGCGCCAAGGAGCGCGCTTGCGAGGAGCAGCCAGCGCGACGCTCCGGTTGAGCGCTCCTCGAGCACGGAGCGCTTGAGGCCGAGCTGCGGACTTGAGCCGGCTGCTTCCATTGCAGGGATGGCGGCCGCGATGAGCGCCACGGCAATGCCGGCGACGAGTGCCTTTGCAATGGCGCCTGCGGGTAGCGTCACGCGGCTCACGGCCACGACGAAGTAGAGATCATTGATCGTGCCGGCGACGAGCCGCACCAGTGCATGGCCAATCATCACACCCAGGAGCAAGCCCAAGATCGCGCCCACGGTGCCGATCAGCGCTGCTTCGCCGAGAAGCGCCGCCAGCACCTCGCGACGCGTCGCGCCGAGCGCCCGCAGCACGCCGACGAGGGCGCGGCGCTGCACGACGGCGAAACTCACGGCGCTGTAAATGAGGAAGAAGCCGACGAGGAGCGCAAGCAGACTCATGGCCTGCAGATTGACCGTGAACGTCGCGGCAAGATCGAGATTTTCACGCGTGCGGCTGCCCACCGCATGCACCGTCACGCCTGCAGGTAACTGTCTTGCAAGGCGCGCGAGCGCAACCTCCCCGTCGCGCCCCGCGGGGACACGCAGATCAATACGCGATAGATGCCCCAAAAGGTGCAGCCACTCCTGCGCCTGAGCGATGTCCGTCAGGAGAAGCGCCTCATCTCCAGGGCGCTCTTTAGACAGCGGCGCCAGGAACTGCGCCGTTGTCGTGCGCCCGCTCACTTCAAGAGAGAATGAAGCCCCCGGCGCGAGATGCAGCTCGGTGGCCGTCGCCGCCGCCATCATCACTGTGCCGCTCGCGTTGAACCAGCGCGCGAGATCTCCGAAGCGCATGGAGAGCGCGCCCGACGCCGTCGCGTCGCCATCAAACGTGGGGCTTGCGAAGGGATCAATGCCAATGAGCTCGAGGGTCCGATCGCCAATCTCGGCATAGCCCTCGACCACGGGAGCGAACTGGATCGGCAGCCCCGATTGCCGCAGCGCGACGTATAAGAGCTCATCAATGCCTGCCGGGCCCGCGACGATCTCGTGCGTCGCCGCCCCGTTCACCGCATCGATCGAGAGTTGAAAGGCGCGCGCGGCGCTGGCGGTCGCCATATCCACCGCGGCGATCGTCGCGACGCCGACGGCAAGTCCAGCGAGGGCGAGCACCAGCTGCGCCGGATGGTGCAGCAGATGTCGCAGTACCGCCGCGAAAAGGAGCGGCATCAGCCGCGCGCCTCGGCCTTGCTGCTTGACTGCAGGCGTCCGTCGAGAAGTTCGAGCACGCGGTCGGCGACGCGCGCCAAAGCCGGGTCGTGGGTGGCGATGAGAAGCGCAGCCGAGCGGCGCTGCGCAAGCGAGCGCAGGAGCGGCACGATCGCGCGCGCGCTCTCCCCATCGAGATTGCCGGTCGGCTCGTCGGCGAGTAATAGAGCGGGTTCGTGCACGAGCGCGCGCGCAATGGCGACGCGCTGCTGCTCGCCGCCGGAGAGCACATCGACGGCGCTGCCGAGACGATCGCCGAGGCCCACCTCGACGAGCGCCGCGCGGCTGCGCTCACGCGCGGCGGCGCCGCGCACGCCGTTCAACTCCAGAGCGAGGCGCACGTTCTCCTCGACGTTGAGCGTCGGCAGGAGATTGAAAAGCTGGTAGACGAAGCCCACGTGCCGGCGGCGAAAGAGAGTGCGCTCGGGCTCGCCGAGCGCGCTCACCGCGCGGCCCGCGAATTCGATCGTTCCGCCGTCGGGCCGGTCAATACCGCTGATGAGATTGAGGAGCGTCGACTTGCCCGAACCACTGCGACCGATGATGGCCACCACCTCGCCGGCGTCAATCTGGGCGCTCGCATGATCGAGCACGCGGCGCACGCGCTGCCCTTCGTGGAAGCTGCGCGACAGATCGTCGATTCTGAGCATGCGCTAACGCGCGCCGCGACGCGCCAGTTCGCCGCGCAGTGCGGCAGCGAGATCCCGCAAGGCCTGCGCCTCAAATAACGGCGCCGCATTCCAGTCGTATGCCCAGGGATGCTGCACGCGCAAGGCGGCAGGCTCATCCGCATAGCGCGGCACGATGTGCGCATGCAGGGCGGGCTCGAGATTGCCGAAGATCGCATAGTTGATGCGCGCTGCGCCGGCCACCGTCAGGAGCGCATCTCCCACGCGCGTCATGTCGAGGAGAAACTGCGCGCGCGCAGGCTCGTCCAAGCTATTGATGTCAGGAACCACCGGGTCGGGCAACAGCAGCACGTAGCCGCGCACGAACTGCCGTTCGCCGAAGAGCGCCCAGCCGGACGGCAGCGCTGCAATGACGCGCGCATCGCCGGCGCGCGCCGCGCTCACGAGCGCATGAATGGCGGTCGGCTTCGTGGTTGGCAAATCGCTCATACGCTGCCCGTATCGCCGGCACGCGCATTCACGCTTACCACCGTCGCCTTGGGGAAGAAGTTGAACTCCGAAGCACTCGCCCAGGTGTAGGCGCCCATGGCGCGCCCGATGATCAAATCCCCGCAGCGCAGCTGCGGCAAGAGGACATTCTCGGCGATGACATCGATGCTGTCGCAGGTGGGACCTGCCAGCACGCAGGGCGATCGCTCGCCTGCGGTGCGCAGCGCCTCGATGGGATAGTGGGCATGATCGTAGAGCTGTCCGCTGTAGGAACCGTACAGCCCATCGTCGAGGTAGTACCACCAGCGGCCCTCGCGCCGCGCGCGGCCCATGACGGAGGCGACGCCAATCGCCGCCGGGCCCACGATGAAACGGCCCGGCTCCGCAATGATGCGCAGCCGTTTCGGCAAGCGCGCGAGCGCCGCGCGGATCGGCGCGCAGAAGCTGCCGATTTCCTGGGCGTTCTGCAGATAGCGGATCGGAAATCCGCCGCCGATGTCGAGCGTGTCGAGCACTCCGAGCTTCTCGCGCCGCGCTGCGAGGAGCAGCCGCGCACACGCTTCGATGGCCTCGACGTGTTTGGCCGAATCGGGTGCCTGGGATCCAACGTGAAACGACAGCCCGCGCACCGCGATTCCCAAATCGGCCGCGAGCCGCGCAAGCTCCAGCACTTCGGCGGGATCGCAGCCGAACTTGCGCGACAGATCGCACACGGCGCCCGGGCTGCGGAACGACGTGCGCAGCAGGAGCTCGGCGCGATCGGTGAAATGCGCGAACTTCTTCACCTCATCGGCGTTGTCGGCAACGAAGGTGCGCACGCCAAAGTGCAGAGCGTTTCTGATATCGCGCTCGGTCTTGATCGGATGGGTGTGGATGCAGCGCTCGGGTGCGACTGCGAGGCTCGCGGCGAGCTGTACCTCGCCGGTGGTGGCAAGATCAAGAAAGCCGCCCGCCTCAATGACGGTGCGCACCGCCGCCGCATGCGGCAGAGGTTTCAGCGCATAGTGCAGATCGACGCCCGGCAGCACTCGGGTGAGCTTGCGGAACTGTGCGCGAATGCGCTCGCAATCGACGATGAGTAGCGGCGAGCCGAACTCACCCACCAGCCGGCGGATATGAACAGGCTCGAAGGGATCAATAAAGCGTACGTTGCGCGCCATCCCCAGGCCAGCTAGGGCAACATGGCGACGACGCCGGTGATATCAAGCTCGCTGACGCCGCTCGCCGCGCGCATCAAGCGGTCGCGCACCGCATCCCAGCGCTCATCCGGCGGCACTTCCTGTACGAGAATCCGCCGGCAGCCCGCCCTGTCGAGCGTGCGCAGATTGGCGTACAGCCCGTGACCATATTGGTCGGGACGGCGGCCTGCATTGACCCAGGTGACATAGGTATGGGCTTTAATCGGCAGGCGTTGTGCGAGCACCGCGATGCGCCGGCCGCCTTCCGAGAGCGCTGCGGCCTGCGCATCGATCTGTCCGCTGGGCACGATCGACATCGGTGTGCTCGGCGAGTAGTGCGACGGAGAGCTGCCCGGAACGCGCGGGGATTGCAGATCCGGGCCAGGTAGAAGCTCGCCCACGACTTCACGCATTTGACTTGCAGTGACAGCGCCCGGGCGCAGCAGGCGCACACGCCCGCCATCGAAGCCGACGATGGTGGACTCGAGTCCGATCTGGCATTCCCCGCCGTCGAGGACGACGCGCACCGCATCCCCGAGCTCATCGCGCACGTGCTCCGCCCGTGTCGGGGAGAGCCGGCCGTAGCGATTCGCGGAAGGGGCGGCGATGCCGCCGCCGAAGGCCGTCAGCAGTTGCTGCGCCATCGTGTGCGAGGGCACGCGCACGGCGACCGTGTCCTGAGCGCCCGTGAGAATGTCGTGCACGTTATAGGCGCGTGGCAGCACCAGCGTGAGCGGACCCGGCCAGAAGCGCTCCGCAAGCCGTGCTGCAGCATCCGGAACCTCTCGCACCCAGTGATGCAGGAAGCGCGCGCTGTCGAGATGAACGATGACGGGGTGTGTCGTCGGCCGACCCTTGGCCTCAAATATTTTGCGCACCGCGTCCGGGTTCTTCGCATTCGCGCCCAAGCCGTAAACGGTCTCGGTCGGGAATGCGACGAGCTCGCCGTCGCGCAGCGCCTGCACGGCAGTCTCGATCTCGACCTGACTCGCTCTGACGACCCTAACCATGGCGCGGATTCTACCAAGGCGCGCTACGAGTGCCTGTCAGGAAGCCTCGGCAAGCACTGCAATCGCGGCGTGTTCACAATTTCTGCGCCGTTTGCGTGCAACAGCGCGATTTGAGTTGACAATACGCGGCGACTTCGGAGTGTCGCAGCCCCGCTTCCTACTCGAGCGCGTGGCGCTCCCAGCCCGTCGGCGTGCGCCGCAGTTCATAGGCCGGCCAGTAGTGTTTGTCGAGCTTCAGCGTGATCACCTCCGGAGCATTGTTCCAGGTGATGGTGCGCAGGCGCAGCGAGGAGCGATCGGGCCGTCCCGTGACGACGCCCAGGAAGGCATCCAGGTCCGGAGTCGGAATACCGTCAACTTCAACAATGCGGCGCCCCGGGAAGAGTCCATAGCGCGTCGCCGGAGAGCCGTAGGAAAAGTAACCGACATACACCCCGACCGGGGGGATGCCGCGCTGCGCGCTCATGGCACGATGCGGCGCCTGCAAGGTGGCTCCCGCCCATTGCACGATGCGGTCGATGTCGGCGCCGGGAAGCTCGACCGTGTCCACGTTGATCGTCTGCTCGCTGCGGCCGCGCCACACGGTCACAGCGACCCGCTGTTTGTCCGCGACTGCGCGCTCCACTTCGCGAAACCGGGTGACGACTGCGCCGTCGATGGCGAGCACAAGGTCTCCCTGCTGCAGCACCTTGGTGGCCGGCGAGCCGCCCACCACGCGCTCAACTCCGAGCACCTGCCGGCGCGACACCCCGTGCGCCGCAAGCTTCGTCGCCCACTCCTCCGACAGGCCAAAATCGCGCGCGCTTGATATCGGCTGCACCGAGAATTCCACTTCCAGGGAATGCAGCGGCCGGTCATTGCGCACGCGCTCGAGCATCTCGCTCACAAGATCGATCGCGACGCCTTTGTTGTCCTGCGCGATCTCACGGCCGTTCTCATAGGCAAAGCTCGACCACAGACCGAGCACACGATCGTCGTTATCCAGAAGCACGCCGTCGTAGTCGAGCGGCGGATTGACGAGCTGCGCGACCTCGATGTTGCTGTCGCGAAAGCGCATGGTGCGCGACAGCGGCAACTCGAGAGGCTCGATGTCGGCGATCTGGGTGCTGCGCGCGCGGATCTCGCTGTCGGGGGCAAGACCCACGATGCGCACCGTCTCGCCGGCGGTCAGCTCGTGCACCGCAAGCTTCGCAGCCTTCACCGGAGTTGTGCCGATGAGCTTCGGATCGTAGGCCACGACCGCAAGATTGTGCAGAGGGTGGATGTACACGACCCGTCCCGGCACCTGCACCGTTCCGGCAAATGTAATATTGACGTCGCCGACGGACACCGGCACGGTGTTGCGATCCACTGCGACCAAGCCGCGCTCGGCATCGAGGACGAGCCCGGTGCCGTGATAGTTGCGCTCCGTGATGCCGGAGATCGAATACGGCATGTCGAAGCTCACCTGCACGAGTGAAGGGGCGATCTTGGCAAGCTTCGAGTCGCTGAAGCTCGGAAACACCGTGCTCACCGCCTTCTCGGGTTTCGGGGCAGGACCTGCCGCAAGATCCTTGCAGGGCCACAGGCCGAGCGTGTCATCGCGCGTGCAGTGATGCGCGGGGAACCATTTGCGGTCCATGCGGAAGGAACGCAATTGGCTGCCGTTCGGATCATCGATCGTGAAGAAGCGCACGACGGCCCGATCCCCATCGCCCAAGCTTGCGAGCGCCGCCTCGAACTCATCGACGTTGTCGGTCTTCTTCGAATCAAGCGTCGTGATCACCGCGCCGCGCGGAATACCCGCGGCGGAGAACACATAGCCCGCGTTCGCCACGTACACGCCGCGGGTCGGCACATTGAAATGCCGCGCCTGCTGATAGGAGAGCGTATTGACGACCGCCTCGCCGAACTCGACGAATGAATTGGGCGTGATGCTGTTGAGATCGATGACCGGCAGCTTCGCGGACAGCGGTTTTCCGCCGCGCTCGAGCTCCAGATTTGCGGTGCCGCCGACGGAGGAATCGAGGACCTCCTCGAGCGATTCGAACTGCGTGGTGTAACGGCCGTTCACACGCACGAGCACGTCGCCCGCCTGCAGCACGCCGAAGCTCGCCGATCCCGGCAGCACTTCGCTGATGACGAGCATCCCCGTGTACAGCGGAAACGCCTTGCGCACCGCCGCTTCCGTGCTGGGAGTAAGACCCAAGCGCTTCAGCTCATCGTACGGTACGTAGGTAAAGATGGTCGCAAGCGTCCCGCGCGTCACGGGTTTGCCCTGCTGGATCAATTCCAATGCGCGCCGTACGCGTCCGAGCGGCAGATAGAAGCTCGAGGCGGCGCCACTTGCGCCGCCGGCATTCAAACCGACGACACGGCCGCGGATGTCCACCACCGGAGAGCCCGACGAGCCTCCTGATGTGCCCGAGGCGGCCTGCAGATAGAAGGTGTTGAAGTCGTTGTATTTGCCGACGCCATATTCGGGCGCGTCGCGATCGAGTCGCGCCAGCGTGCCGGCGAGGATCGACAGCTGCTCGCCCGCGTTGTTGCCGACCACGCGGATCTCGCGCCCGATCTGTGCGCCCTCCGGATACAGCGGCAGAGCCTTGGGCTTGATGAAGTGCAGTTTCGATGGGTCGTAGCGGTATAGGCCGAAATCGTGCACGGGATCGCGGTACACCGGATAGAGCTGAACTTCCTCGCGGTTGAGAAAAGTCGCCGTCGATGTCACGGGTCCCGGTGTGACGACGTGGCGATTGGTGAGGATGAGGCCGCGCTCGGCATCGACGACGAATCCCGTCGCCTGCGCGGACGTATTCCACTCCGTATCAAACGCGCGCGTGGCATCGACTTCAATGGACACGACGGAGCTTGCGATGCGCTCGAGCGTGACGGCCCAGTCGGGGCTTTCCTCGACCGCAGCGGCCTGCTGCGCAAGTTGCGCCGCCTGCTGGCTTTGCCGCGCAGCGGAGGGCTGCGGCGGTATCTGCGGCGCGGCTGTGGATGACGGCGGCGCAGGCGGCTCGGGCGGTTGTGCACTGAGCACGAGCGGGGCCAAGAGCCCGATCAGCATAATTGACGCGCGTCGCATAGATCTCCTAGCCGCTAGCGGCCGAGCAACACCAGCAGCCAGACGCCGCCGAGCAGCACGAAGGACATGAATACAGCGGCAGAGCCCATGTCTTTCGCAAGCCCTGCCAGCTTGTGATGCTCGTAGCCGATCCGATCAACCGTCGCCTCGATGGCGCTGTTTAGGAGCTCAACGATGAGGATGAGCAGCACGGGCCCGACGAGTAGCGCGCGTTCCACGCCGCTCTTTCCGAGCCACAGGCCCACAGGTATGACGAGCACCGCGAAGCAGAGTTCCTGCCGAAAGGCCGCCTCGTCGCGGTATGCACCCGCAAAGCCGCGTGCGCTTGAGCCAAAGGCTCGCCAGAGACGCACAAGGCCGCGGGGCTTGGAGCGATCTATAGCTCCTCCTTCGGCTTCCAGGTCAGATCGAGCTGCTTTGCCGCGCGCACGTCGTCGAGACGGCGCACCGGCAGGTTGTGCGGCGCGCCCTTCAGATACTCCGGTTCCTCGCGAGCCTCGCGCTCGATGCGGATCATGGCATCGGCGAACGCGTCGAGCACTTCCCGGCTTTCAGTCTCAGTCGGCTCGATCAGCAGACACTCCGGAACAATGAGGGGAAAATAGGTCGTGGGTGCATGAAAGCCGTGGTCGAGGAGCCGCTTCGCAAAGTCCATCGCGTTCACGTCCAGTTCGCGCGCCTCGCGCTTCAAGGTGATGATGAACTCGTGGCTCGCGCGCCGCTCGGGATACGCGGCCTCAAAGCCCGCCTGCTTCAGCCGCGTAAGAAGATAATTCGCATTCAATGTGGCGTAATCGCCCACCTCGCCCATGCCCGTGCGCCCGAGCATGCGCATGTAGATATAGGCGCGCAGCAGCACCCCGGCGTTCCCCATGAAAGCCGAAAGACGGCCGATCGACTGCGGCAGATCGCGTTCTGCAAGCCAGCGATAGCGCTCGCCGTCCCGCCCCACGATCGGTATGGGCAGGAATGGCAGGAGCCGCGCGCTCACGCCGACCGCGCCGGCGCCCGGTCCGCCGCCGCCGTGCGGGGTGGAGAAGGTCTTATGCAGATTCATGTGGATGGCATCAAAGCCCATGTCGCCGGGGCGCACCTTGCCGAGGATGGCATTGAGGTTCGCGCCGTCGTAGTAAAGAAGACCCCCCGCAGCGTGCACGATGCGCGCGACTTCCTCGATGCGGCGCTCAAAGATGCCGAGCGTCGAGGGGTTGGTGAGCATGATGCCGGCGGTGTGCGGGCCGACCGCGGCTTCGAGCGCCGCGACGTCGATATCCCCGTCCGCTCCCACGCGGATCTCGCGCACGGTGCAGCCGCACATCATGGCCGTCGCGGGGTTCGTGCCGTGCGCAGCCTCCGGCACGATGATCTCGGTGCGCGCAAGATCGGAGCGGGCTCGGTGATAGGCGCGGATCATCGCAACCCCGGCGAACTCGCCGTGCGCGCCGGCCATCGGGCTCAGCGACACGCCCTGCATGCCGGTCACTTCCTTCAGCATCTCCTGCAGCTCGAACATGCAGGTGAGGAACCCCTGGCCGTGCGACTCGGGTGCAAGCGGATGGCGACCGAGGAACTCCGGCAGCATCGCGTACTGATTGCAGGCCTTGGGGTTGTACTTCATCGTGCACGAACCCAAGGGATAGAAGTGCGTGTCGATCGAGAAGTTCAATTGCGACAGGCGCGTGAAGTGACGCACCGCCTCAAGCTCCCCGACCTCAGGCAAGAGCGGCGGCGATTGGCGCCGGAGATTTTCCGGAATCCCGGATGGTTCATCGATCTCTTCGGGCCACTGATCGCGGCTGCCGCGTCCGGGACGCGAATATTCGAAGATCACCTTTTCCCGCAGTGCTGACATAACTCGCAAGATCCCGTGAGGCGCCGCATCAGGCGGCGCGCGCCGCCTTCATGACGTCGCCGAGCGCGTTCGCATAACGCTCGATTTCCGCGCTCGTCTTCGTTTCCGTGGCACAGATGAGCCATGCATGGCCGAGCTCCGGATAGTGCTCGGTCAGATCGAAGCCTGCGAGAATGCCACGATCCGCAAGACGCTGCAGCACCGGCGCCACCGGCCGATCGAGCCCGATGGCGGATTCGTGAAAATAGGGGTTGGGGAAGAGCCTGCGCACGCCGGGCACGCGCGTCAGCGCCGCAATGAGCTCGGCCGTGCGTGCGTGTGAGGCGGACGCGACGCGCGCGAGCCCCTGCGGCCCCATGAGCGACATGTAGATGGTCGCGGCGGTCACGAGCAGGCCCTGGTTGGTGCAGATGTTCGATGTGGCGCGTGCACGCCTAATGTGCTGCTCGCGCGCCTGCAGGGTGAGCGTAAATCCATCACGGCCGCTCACATCGACGGTGCGTCCGACGATGCGACCGGGCATTTGCCGCACGTGCGCGAGTCGCGTCGTCATGAAGCCGAAGTACGGCCCGCCGGAGCATAGCGGCACACCGAGCGGCTGGCCTTCGCCCACCACGATATCGGCGCCGGCGGTGCCCCACTGCCCTGGCGGCTTCAGGAGCGCAAGCGAGGTGGGATTGACGACGGCGACGACAAAGATGTTGCGCTCATTCGCCCAGCGTGTGAGCGCATCGACATCTTCGAGCACGCCAAAGAAGTTCGGCTGCTGAATGACGAGCGCGGTGATGTCCTCGTCGTCGAAGCGCGCCAGCGTCGCGGCGAGCGTGCGCCCTTCGGTCGCGCTGAAGGGCACTTCCTCGAATCGCACGGCCTGGTTGCCGGCGGCCGCGCTTGCGACCTTGCGATAATGCGGATGCACGCTCGTCGGTACGAGCACACGCTGTGACTTAGATTTGCGATTGGCGCGCACGGCCATGAGACACGCTTCCGCCAGCGCCGAGGCGCCGTCGTAGAGCGAGGCGTTGGCGACCTCCATCCCGGTCAGACTCGCCATCATCGTCTGGTATTCGTAGATGACCTGCAAAGTGCCCTGACTGGCCTCCGCCTGGTAGGGCGTGTAGGCGCTGTAGAACTCGCCGCGCGTCGCGACCGCCCAAACGGCGGCGGGAATGTGATGCTCATAGGCGCCGGCACCGATGAAACACAGCGGCCGGCCGTCGGTTTGCGCGCGCGCGCTCATGAGCTTGCCGATCTGCATCTCGTTCATCGCCGGGGGAATCCCGGCGAGTGAGCGCACCCGCAAGGATGCGGGGATCTCATCAAAGAGCTGATCGATGCTGGCGACGCCGATCGCCGCCAGCATCTCGGCGACATCCGCTTCGGTGTGAGGAATGAAAGCCATCAGGAACCCTCCGCGCGCAACAGCTCTTCATACTGGGCGGCCGAGAGCAGCGCGCTCGCCTCGGCGCCCGCCGGCCGCAGGCGCAAGAGCCAGCCGCGTCCGAAGGCGTCCTGATTGATGAGCTCCGGAGCGCTCGCGAGATCCGGATTCCCGGCCGTGACTTCGCCGCCGATGGGACAGTACACATCGGACGCGGCCTTCACCGACTCGACCACGGCGCAGGCCTCGCCGGCCTTGAGCACGCGGCCCTTCTCGGGCACTTCGGCAAAGACGAGGTCGCCAAGCTCATGCTGCGCGTGATCCGTGATGCCAATCTCGACGGTGCCGTCCTTGAGCTTTCTCACCCATTCGTGGCTCTTGGTATAGGTCAAATCGGCGGGAACTTGGCTCATGAGTCACCTTCCATGCGTCTGATTGAAAGAGGGTCGGCAGTGCGCTAAAGGAGCGACTTGCCCACGCGCACGAACGGCGGTTTGACCGCGCGCGCCGCGAGCAGTTTGCCGCGAATATCGACTTCAACTTGGCTAACGGGGCCGCTCGGAATGCGCGCAAGGCCGATCGAGCGCTCAAGCGTGGGCGAGAAAGTACCGCTCGTGACCTCGCCCGTGCCGCCCGCTGCGATCACTTTCTGATGGCTGCGCAGCACGCCGCGATCCTCGAGCAGTAGACCCACGAGCTGCCGCGCGCTGCCCGCCGCCAGCACGCGCTCGAGCGCCTCGCGGCCCATGAAGCGCCGCTCGGCGGGCTTGAGCGCCACGGTCCATCCGAGGCCCGACTCGAACGGGTGCGTGCTCTCGTCCATGTCATTGCCGTAGAGATTCATGCCCGCCTCGAGACGCAGCGTGTCGCGCGCGCCCAGGCCGCAGGACATGACTCCGAGCGAGTTCAGCGCAAGCCATGCCTCCACTGCCTTCTCGCCCGGCAGCATGATCTCGAAGCCGTCCTCACCGGTGTAGCCGGTGCGCGCGATAAACCAATCCGCGACCGGCACGCCCGCGAACACCGCCAAGGCGAGCGCGCGCTCGCGATCACCGGGAGCGAGCAGAGTGACGCTCGCCTGCCGCGCCTGCGGGCCCTGCACGGCGAGCATGGCCAAATCCGCACGTTCACGCACTGCGACACCGAAGTCTTGTGCGTGGCGGCGGATCCACGCGAGATCTTTGTCGCGCGTGCCGGCGTTGACGACCAGACGAAAATCGGACGCGCTCAGAAAATAGACGATGAGATCGTCGAGCACGCCGCCCGCTTCATTCAGCATGCAGCTGTAGAGCGCTTTGCCCGGACGCGTCAGCTTGCCGACATCATTGGCGAGCAGCCACTGCAGAAACTCGCGCGCGCGTGCGCCCGCGAGATCAATGACACACATGTGCGAGACGTCAAACACGCCCGCCGCGCGGCGCACCGCGTGGTGCTCCTCGATCTGCGAGGCGTACTGCACGGGCATGTCCCAGCCGCCAAAATCGACCAGGCGCGCGCCCTGGCTCTTGTGCAGATCGTAGAGCGGTGTGTGTCGTCCCACGGGTCCTCCGGTTCAGCACGGACCCGCAAGCAAACGAGGGCGGCAGCGCGCAATACGTTCACGTCTGCCGCCCCTCTGTCCTGTTACCTGAGAGATCAGGCGCCTTAAGCGCCGCACCCCTTCGGTGGATGGAAGCCTCGTAGCAGGTCCACCACTCTCCAGAGCTCGCCGTGGCACGCCGCTCGCGCGGCGCGCGCAAGATCTGCCGTTGCTGTTGCCTGAGCGTTTCCGGGCGGGACTTGCGCCTTCGGCGGTCCGGCGCCACGCGGGCCGGACTCTCTCTGAACAGATCTCATGCGTGCGAGCGGCGCGGATGATAGCAGCAGTGGCTTGCAGGCCCAAGGGCAGAGCAGAATGGTCCGCGCTCGCGTACCATCTACAGGGTAGTTGCATGATGGCGAAGGTCCGAAGCACGCTTATTCTTGGCAGTCTCGCGTTTAGCGGTTGGGGCTGCTCGGGGTTCTCGGCGCCGCTTGCGGACATCGAGTCGGTGGAGCGCGCACGCTTTGCGGCGATGACGCAGCAGGACGTTAAAGCCCTGCAACCGATGCTTGCGGATGATCTCATCTATTGTCACTCAAACGGCCGCTGTGAATCGAAGGCACAACTTCTGGAATCGATACGCACCGGGCGCATCCGCTATCGCGCCGTCGATATCCTGTCACTGCGGCCGCGCACGGCGGCGGGCGCCGTGATCGTCAACGGTTCGATCGCGGTGGACGGCACGATGGACGGCGTGGCTGTCAAAATGCAGATGGTCTACATGGGCGTGTACGTGCGGCGCGACGGCCAATGGCGCCTGGCCGCATGGCAGGCCGCGCGGCTGCCGGTGACGCACTCGCCATGATGCGCGAGCGGCGCAAAAGCGTTGTCATCGAGATCGGCGCCGTGCGCGTCGGCGGCAGCCATCCCATCGTCGTGCAGTCGATGACCAATACCGACACCGAGGATGCGGAAGGCACCGCTCAGCAGGTGAAGTCCCTCGCGCGCGCCGGCTCGGAACTGGTGCGCATCACCGTCAACACCAGCGCTGCCGCCGCCGCCGTGGCGCCGATCCGCGAGCGCCTCGCGCAGCTGGGAGTGAACGTTCCCCTCATCGGCGATTTTCACTTCAACGGCCACAAGCTGCTGCGTGAGCATCCGGACTGCGCCGCGGCGCTCGCCAAATACCGCATCAATCCGGGCAACGTCGGCCGCGGCAGCAAGCGCGATTCGCAGTTCTCGGAAATGATCGAGACCGCCTGCCGCTACGGTAAGCCGGTGCGCATCGGCGTCAACTGGGGAAGTCTCGACCAGGAACTCCTCACCCGTTTGATGGATGAGAACAACGCCCAGCCGCAACCGTCGACCGCGCAGGAAGTGATGCGCCGTGCGGTCGTGCTGTCGGCTCTGCAGAGTGCCGCGCGCGCCGAAGAGCTCGGGCTGCCCCACGATCACATCATCCTGAGCGCGAAGGTGAGCGGCGTGCAGGATCTCATCGCAATCTACCGCGATCTTGCGGCGCGCTGCGACTATCCGCTGCATCTGGGATTGACCGAAGCGGGCATGGGATCAAAAGGGATCGTGGCCTCGACCGCCGGCATGGCGGTGGTGCTGCAGGCGGGCATCGGCGACACCTTGCGCGTGTCGCTCACGCCCGAGCCCGGCGGGGATCGCACGCAGGAAGTGCTGGTCGCGCAGGAGATCCTGCAGACCATGGGCCTGCGCTCCTTCACGCCGATGGTCGTCGCCTGTCCCGGCTGCGGCCGCACCACCAGCAGTTTCTTCCAGGAGCTCGCGCAGAGCATCCAATCGCACCTGCGCCACCGCATGCCCGAATGGCGCAAGCAGTACATGGGCGTGGAAGAGATGACGGTCGCCGTCATGGGTTGCGTCGTCAACGGCCCAGGCGAAAGCAAGCACGCCAACATCGGCGTGAGCCTGCCCGGCACGGGCGAGCGTCCGGTCGCGCCCGTCTATGAAGACGGCGAGAAAACCGTCACGTTGAAGGGCGAGCGCATCGCCGAGGATTTCCAGGAGCTGGTAGAGGCCTATGTGGCGCGCAAGTACCTGCGCAAGGAAGCCTCATGAGCGATTTGAGCGGCAGAAGCTGCAAGCCCTGCGAGGGCGGCGTCGCACCGCTCGACGCGAGCTCAGCGCAGGCGCTCATGGGCGAGCTCACGCGGCACTGGCAGCTCGCCCACGATGCGCGCTCGATTCGCCGTGAGTTCAAGTTCAAGGACTTCTATCGCACCATGAGCTTCGTCAATGCGCTCGCGCATATCGCCAACATCGAGGATCACCATCCGGATCTTGAGGTGGGCTACAGCCACTGCCGCGTGCTCTTTACGACGCACGCCATCGGTGGACTTTCGGAAAACGACTTTATCTGTGCGGCGAAGATCGATCGGATCGCCCTGCCCGTGCCGCCAGTGGCAGCTCCCCGCTAAGTCCAAGCGCTCGCGACATAAAGAAGCGCTTGAGCTCGGCACTCTGATTGACCCATCCCAAGCCGCGCTGGGCGATCTGCGCGATGGGTCCCGTCCCATGCGCCAGCAGCCGATCAAAGGCGTCAATGGCGACGCGCATGAATTCGGTCTCACTCTTGCGCCAGCGCTCATAACGCCGCAGTACGCGCAACGCCCCCGGATCCTCGCCCTCGTCGACCGCTGCAAGGACGAGCTCGGCGAGCGTTGCCGCATCCAGTAACCCCAAGTTCACGCCCTGCCCTGCAAGCGGGTGCACCACATGCGCAGCATCCCCCACGAGCGCGCAACGCTCAGTGACATAGCGCGGCGCTGCGAGCCGCTGCAGGGTGAATGACGCTCGCTCGCTGACGAGCCGCGTCGCGCCGAGCGCGCCGTCGGCGGCGCGCTCGAGCTCGCGCGCAAATTCCTCTGCGCTCGCGGCCAGAAGCTTCTGCGCAAGCTTCTCATCCGCCGACCAGACGATCGAACTTGTGCCGTCGGACAGCGGCAGGAAGGCGAGCGTGCCGCTGCTCAAGAATCGCTGCCAGGCAGTCTCTTCATGCGGCCGCTCGGTGGCGACCGTGGCGACGATCGCGATCTGTCCGTAGTCCGATACGGCAGCATCAAGCCCGGCGGCCACGCGCAGCGGCGAACGTGCGCCATCGGCGCCGATCACGAGACGCGCGCTCAACGCCCCGTCGGTGGTGCCAATGTGCACGCGTTCGGAGGAAGTGTGCAGGGATACGAAGCCGCTCGCGTAGATGCGCGCGCCGGCGGCGACGGCGGCGTCGAGAAGCGCCGCCTGCACCAGGCGCGTCTCAATGATGTAGCCGAGATTCGGCTCGCCGGCCTCGGCTGCCTCGAAGCGCAGCGCCGCGCGGTCGCTCGGCGCGACGCTCTCATGCCAGATGCGCATGCACTCATAGGGGCTGATGCGCGCGGCGGCGATCCGCGGCCACGCGCCCGCCGCTGCCAGGATGCGTTCACTGGCACGCGAGAACGCCGCCACGCGCAGATCCGTGGCGCCATGAGGTTCGGGATAGGCGGGCCGATGCGGCTCAAGAATCGCGACCGCGAGAAGCGCCGCCTGCCGCCGCGCGCCTCCTGCGAGGAGGGCTGCGATGCAGGCTCCCACCGGGCCGCCGCCCACCACGACGACATCAAATGCGTCAGCCACGAGGGCGCGCTGCCATGAGTGAGAGCCCGCGGGCGAGCCGCGGCGTGGGCCCGCCAAAGCCGGCGCTCACTCGCGCAAGAGCGCTTTTCGCGGGCGGCGCAAGATCAAACAGCAAAAGCCCGAGGTTGCGCAGCATGCCCACGCCGCGCCGTCCGTCGCCGAAGAGCTTGATAAGGCCGTCGGTGAAGCGAATGACGCCGCTTCTGTCACGCGAGCGCCAATCGGCAAACTGGCGCAGGAGCTGAGCGTCCCCTGGATCCTCATCGGACGCAGCGATGAGCTCCGCCAGCATGGCCGCATCGCGCAGGCCCAAGTTGAAGCCCTGCCCTGCCACGGGATGCAGCGCCTGGGCGGCGTTGCCGATGAGCGCCGTGCGCAGCGCCACGCTCGTCGCGGCACGGGTGAGATTGAGTGCATAGGAGGCGCGCCGCCCGGCGCGCACGAAGCGGCCGGCGCGCCAGCCGAAGCGCCGCTGCAACTCATCAAGAAACGCAGCGTCGTCGAGCGCCAGAAGCTCCGTCGCGCGCTGCGGCGCCACGGTCCACACGACAGTGAAGCTACCGTCCTTCAAAGGCAGCACGGCAAGGGGCCCTGCGCTCGTGAAGCGCTCGAAGGCGGTGCCGTCGTGCGCTCGATCGGGTTTGACATTCACGACCAGCGCAACCTGGCCGTAGTCCTCGACGCTGGCATCGATACCCGCCGCCGCGCGCACCAGAGAATGTGCGCCGTCCGCCGCCACGACCACGCGCGCCTGCAGGCGCTCGCGTGCGCCTGCTGCATCGATGAGGGTCAGCGTGACCGCGTCGGATGCGATCGCCACGCTCTCGGGCCGCGCCGGAACGCGCACACTCACGCTGGGTGCACGAGCGAGCGCACCCCAAAGCGCGGTTCCTATGACCCGATTGGCGACGACGTAGCCAAAAGCATCGATGCCTTGCGCTTCGGCATCCAAGCGTGCAAAGCCGAAACGCCCCGCCTCCGACACATGGATGGCGCGGATGGGCGCCGCCTCGGGTTCAAGGCGCTGCCAGATTCCCAGGCCCTCGAAAATGCGCCGGCTGGCATTGCCGAGCGCGGTCGTGCGCTCATCAAAGCTCGGCTGCGCGGCGGAATCGGGGGCGATGCCTTCAATGAGCACCACCGAGCGTGCGCTGCCCGCGAGCGCAAGTGCGCAGCTAGCTCCGACCATGCCGCCGCCGACGATTGCGACGTCAAATTCCTGCACGGCGTTAAGTCAGGCCCGTGCCATCACGGCTTCGATCTCGTCCGCATCCTTCGGCGCCGCCGCCGTCAGCAGTTCCGCGCCGCGCCGTGTGACCGCGACGTCATCCTCGATGCGTATGCCGATGTTGCCGAAGCGGCGCGGCACGCCGCGCTGCCCCGCCGGAATATAGATGCCGGGCTCAATGGTGAGCACCATGCCAGGCTCGAAAACGCGCCATTCGCCGCCGACTTTGTAGTCGCCGACATCGTGCACGTCCATGCCGAGCCAGTGCCCGGTGCGGTGCATGAAAAAACGGCGGTAGGCGCCCGAGCGCTGCAGCGCCGCGGCGCGCCCCTTCAAGAGCCCGAGCTTCACAAGACCCTGCGTGACGACGCGCACCGCGGCGTCATGCGGATCATTCCAATGATTGCCCGGACGTACCTTGTCGATGGCCGCAAGGTTCGCCTCCAGAACGACCTCGTACACCGCGCGCTGCTCGCTCGTGAAGCGCCCATTGACGGGAAATGTGCGCGTGATGTCCGAGGCATAGCACTGGTACTCGCACCCGGCGTCGATGAGGAGCAGATCCCCGTCGCTCAACTTCTGGTCGTTCTCGCGGTAGTGCAAAACGCAGGAGTTCTCGCCGCCGCCGACGATGGGTTCGTAGGAGGTGTCCGCATTGCTGCTCCTGAATTCGTGCAGCAGCTCGGCCATGATTTCAAATTCGTTCAACCCCGGGCGGCAGCGGCGCATCGCACGCAGGTGCGCGCGGCAGGCGATGCGCGCGGATTCGCGCATGAGGTCAAGCTCGGTGCCCGACTTGTAGAGACGCATGTCGTGCAGCACATGCTCGAGCGCCACCATCTCGAGCGGCGAATGGCCGCCCTGGCGCACCTGGGCGCGCAGGCCGTTCACCCAGCCGATCATGCGCTGGTCAAACTCCGCATAGGCGCCCATGGTGTAAAACACCTTGGCGCGGCTCTCAATCAAACCAGGCAGGATGTCATCCATGTCCGCGATCGGGAAGGCATCGTCGGCGCCGTAGTGCCGCGTCGCGCCCTCAGGACCCGCACGCCTGCCGTCCCAGGTTTCCCGTGCCGGGTCGCGGTCGCGCACGAAGAGAATGTACTCGGCCGCCTCCCGTCCCGGCATGAGTACGGCCACCGCCTCAGGCTCGCGAAATCCCGTCAGATAAAAAAAGTCGCTGTCCTGGCGATAGGCGTACTCGACGTCGTTGTTACGCATCTGCACCGGCGCGGCGGGCACGATGGCAATGGCGTCCCGTCCCATGATGCGTGCAAGCTGGCTGCGACGCCGTGCGAATTCATCCTTGGGAACCGATTTGCGTTTATTCAACGGATGGACCCCGCGCGTATTCGACTCTAGTGCAGAGGTCCATCGACGAGGCTCGAATGACCGCGCACCGGCTCAAGCTCGGCGAACACGAGCTGCACGCCCACACGCACGAATTCGACGAGCTCGGTAAAGGCGCTCTCGTTTGACTCGAGGCTGTCGTCTGCATCGATGCCGACGCGCGTGATCTCGCTCAAGTCGCGTACCACCTCGCCCGCGTTCCCGGGCAGCCGGCTCGCATCCTGGATCACGCGCGATCCGAGGCCGTAGAGAAAGCCCTGGCACCATTGCGCGAGCGCCGCCGTGCGCGTATCGATCGGCTGTTCATCCTCGGGCAACAGCAGATCGAAGGCCACATCAACCCCGACGAGCGCCTGCGCGGTGCGGGCATACACTTCGCGCAGGGCTTCGGCCGCGGCTGCCGCTTGCGCGCGGCCGTCGGGCAGAATCTCCAGCAGCCAATCCTCAAAACGGTAAGTGACAGCCGTGCACAGCGATCCTGCCAGCGTGCCGTGAGCCTCCGCCGGCTCGCTCATCGAGCGCTCCTCGATCAGCACGCGCTGTATTTCCGCATAGCTTGTCATGTGCATCTGTCCGGTATTATGCCCGAAGCGCCGGCGCACGCTCCTCATTGACCGCGCGAAGAGCGACGCTCTATAGTCTTCCCCATGAGCGAAACAACAAAAACACCGCTCGACCTGGAACTCGCCAGGCTCGGCAAATGCGTCGAAGATCTGGCCTCCACGGTTGAGCAGCTGCAGGAGGAGAATCGTGCCCTGCGCCAGCGGCACGGGACTCTGGCGAGCGAGCGCTCGCTCCTGCTGCATAAGAATGAACAGGTGCGCGCGCGGGTCGAGGGCATCATCGGACGGCTGAAAACGATGGAACATGGCGCATGAGCGCACAGGACTCCGCACGGGTGAGCGTGCGCATCCTCGAGAAGGAATATTTCATCGCCTGCCCCCACGAAGAGCGCTCGGCGCTGCTTGATGCGGCGGAATTTCTCAATAGTCGCATGCGCGAAATCCGTGACAGCGGCAAGGTCGTGGGACTCGACCGCATCGCCGTCATGGTGGCGCTCAATCTCGCCAACGACCTCTTGAAACAGAAATCCCGCGAGGTAAAGCTCGAGGGTGAGGTCGGCAGCCGCGTCAAAGTGTTGCGCGAACGCGCCGAATCGGCGCTCGCCAAGGGGAAGCAGCTCGAACTGTGAGGCATCTGTCTCCCGCAGTGCGGAATCCTGGTGTAGAGTGGTCTCTGGCGTCGCCTGCGGTGTTCGACAGCGTGCCGGGTTACTCCTCGAGCCTAATTTAAACACCCACGGGACACATGGACTTGCTGGCAGCATTGTGCAGGTCCGCATCGTGCGGAAAGCCTTACCTGCCGCAGTTCGTCCCACTTGTTGCTCAGGTTCGAGAGCAATGGACCGCAACGGCACATGCGGGTGACGCCTTCTAATTCCTCCTCCGGCGCCGCGCGTGCGCGGCTGCGCGCCGAACTGCGTGCGCAGCGCCGCGCACTCTCGCCCGCCGAACGCACCCGCGCCGCGAAGCTCGTCGCGCGCCACATCGATCGCAAGCTCGGACTGCGCGCAGGAGATCGCGTTGCGCTCTACTGCACACTGCGCGACGAACTCGACAGCACTCCCCTCTTCGCGCTTGCGCGTCGCCGCGGCTGGCGCGTCTACCTGCCGCGGGTCGAGCGCGCGCGACACGGCCGCAAGATGCGCTTCGTCGAAGCCGGGGGCCGCGAGCAGGTGAATCGTCTGGGGATCCGCGAGCCGCAAGCGTCGCGCGCCATCGGCGCGCGCTGGTTGGATCTGGTGCTCGTGCCGCTCGTGGGTTTCGACGTCCATGGCATGCGGCTTGGCATGGGAGGCGGATTTTACGACCGCGCCTTCGCCTATCGGCGTTTCCGCCAAGCATGGCGCGGACCGCGGCTCGTCGGCATCGCCTACGCGTTTCAAGAGCTGCCGAGAATTATTGCCGCTCAACATGACGTGCATCTCGATGCCGTCGTTACTGAAAAGGGGATCATCAAGTGCGCCACTGGCTCCTGAAGACCGAACCCACGAGCTTCGGCATCGACCATCTTGCGCGCGCACCGCGGCGCACCACGGCCTGGGATGGCGTGCGTAACTTCCAGGCGCGCAACATGATCCGCGACGACATGCAGCGCGGCGATCAGGCCTTTCTCTACCATTCAAGCTGCGATGTGCCGGGGATCGTCGGCATCGTGCAGATTACGAAGGCGGCCTATCCGGATCCGACGGCCTTCGAGCGCCGCCATCCCCACTATGATCCGGACAGCGTGCGCACGGCGGCGCGCTGGTTCATGGTCGATATCCGCCTGCAGAAGAAGTTCGCGCGTGTCATCACGCTCGATGAACTGCGCGCGCACGCCGCCAAAGAATTGCAGGGTCTGGTGTTGTTACGTCCCGGCAATCGCCTCTCTGTGACGCCGGTCACGAAGCCGCATTGGCAGTTCATCTGCTCACTCGAGTGAATCGTGAAGTCAATCGAGCGCGCCTAAGTGCGCGTGCTTGCTTGTAATTTCGATTCGCGCGTATATACTCCGACTCGGACTAACCCGACAACTGGAGAGCCAACATGGCTAAAGCGAAAAAGAAGGGCAAGAAAAAAGCTTCCAAGAAGAAGTAGACCCTTGAACTCGACGAGCGCGGAATACTGTTCCGCGCTCGTTGAATCGAATCACCAGGAGGCTGTGCCCGCGCAAGCGGGCACAGTCGTTTCTACGGTCTGCAAAAGTGTCCACTCCAGATCAGAACAAGCGCCGCGCTGCAAAAGCAGCACTTTCCTACGTAACTGATGCCACCTGTGTGGGTGTCGGCACGGGCAGCACCGTTAACTTTTTCATCGCAGAGCTGGCGGGTCTGCGCGATCGCATCAAGAGCGCGGTGTCGAGCTCGAACGCGACGAGCGCACTCCTGCGTGCCGCCGGGATCGACGTCATCGATCTCAATGATGCCGGAGCCGTCGACGTCTACGTCGACGGTGCCGACGAGACGACCCGGCGACGCGAGCTCATCAAAGGCGGCGGCGGTGCTCTCACGCGCGAAAAGATCGTCGCCGCCGCGGCACAGCGCTTCGTGTGCATCGTCGATGAGGGCAAGCTCGTGGATCGTCTTGGAAAGTTTCCCCTGCCCGTCGAAGTGATCCCGATGGCCCGATCCTACGTCGCCCGCGAGTTGACCAGTCTCGGAGGCCGTCCGCTCGAGCGCTCCGGATTCGTCACGGACAACGGCAACGTCATTCTCGATGTACACGGGCTTACGATCGAGAAGCCTGCTGCGCTTGAACGCCGCATCAATGAGATTGCAGGGGTCGTCACCGTGGGACTATTCGCATTGCGACCCGCCGACGTGCTGCTGATCGGGCGATCCGCGGGAGTCGAGACAATCTAAAACCGCTCATCACGCCGCCGACCTCGGGTGCGCGCGCGACGCTGAGGCGGGCGCCCTCTTCGCCGGGGAGCTCGCTACGACTACAACTTGCGCGCACCCTTGGGGATCAGCGCCGATCTGCGCTTGCGGGTTTGCGCGCCGTTTCCACGCCTGCGTTTGCACCGATGCTGCATGGGCACTGTGTCGGGGTTCGACGACATGCGGCGGCCGGCGCTCAACTGCCGTGCTGACGTTCAACTTTGTCGGCGCTCCTGCGCCTTCTGTATGTGTGAACTGCGCGACACATTCCTTATTACGTGGCGCATTTCTGCGTCGAGACCCTGCAGAGGACTTAAGCTATCTGCATGTTGATTCAATATCGTCCGCTTCTTCTTGCCGCCATGCTCGCGTTTGCGATTACTGCATCCGCTGATCCGGCGCCTTTCGACCTCGTCGGCCCAAACCTCGATGTGACCGTCACGCGCGGCGCAAAGACCCTGCCGATTTCCGAGGTTCCAAACCTCGCCGCAGGCGATCGCCTGTGGATCAAGGCCGATCTGCCCTCCACGCAGTCCGCGCATTACTTGATGGTGCTCGCCGTCTTGAGGGGATCGACCAATCCACCGCCCGACGACTGGTTCTTTCGCTGCGAAACCTGGAAGGGCACGTGCGCGAAGGACGGCCTGAATGTAACAGTGCCGCAGGATGCGCAGCAGATGCTGGTGTTTCTCGCGCCGCAGACGAGCGGTGACTTCAAGACGCTGGTGAATGCCGTGCGCGCGCGCCCGGGTGTCTTCGTGCGCACATCACAGGATTTGAATCAGGCGACCCTCGATCGCTCGCGCCTGGAGAGCTACCTCATGGCAATCCGCTCGTTGAACGATGCGGATCCGAGCAAGCTGCAGGAGGCCGCTCCTCTTCTAGCCAGGAGCCTTACCATCAAGCTGGACGATAAGTGCCTGGAGCGTGCTGCACAGTTGCAGGCGCCCTGTCTGATGCAAGGCCAGACCTCGCTCATTATGGATGACCTGCACAGCACTTCGATCGTCGACGCGCTCACCTCGGGACCGGCGGGGGACCTTGCCATGCAGGCGAGCTCCACCGCGCAAGCGGGCTATGGCTATTACAGTCCCTATGTTGCATCGGTGATGGATATCGCGCGCATCTTCGATTCCTTCCGTACCGCGCAGTATCAATACATTCCGGCACTGACCGCGCAACATGGGAATCGGCTTGCCCTGACGCTGAACACGCCACCGTCGTTCCAGAATCCGAAATCCGTGCTGGTGGCGGCTCTGCCGGCGGTTGAGCACGCACAACCGCCGCCATTGCGTGCCGTGAATCCCAAAGAGGCTCTGTGCGCCAGGAAGACAGATCTCGTCGTGGCCGTTCAAGGTGCGCCTCTGGTTTTCTCCACGGACTATGCACACGAGATGGCGCTTAACGTCAGCACGAAGGATCACAGCCTCGATCTGCCCGTCAGGGCGGATCCAGTGCAGGGCGGCTTCGTGGTCAATACATCATCCCTGACCGCTGCCCATCTGGATGATGACATCCAAGGTTCGCTGCACGGCTATTGGGGGTTTGAGAAGTACGATGGCCCGAGCTTTCGCCTCGTGAACGCGCGCACCCAGGCCTGGGAGCTCGTGCCCGGCGATCAAGGCGCGCTCATTGTCGGCCGCGAGGATGTCGTGCACCTGCGTGCCGGCAGCGTCGCTTGCATCGATCGCATCGTGCTGATGGATCCGGGCGGCAAGGAGCAGAAGGCCGCGTGGCGCGCCGTAAGTCCCGATGAGGTCGAGGTGCGATTACCTCTGCAGTCGCTCGCCCCTGGCGCGCTGACGCTGGCGGTCACTCAATACGGAGCAACCGAGCCGCAGTCCCTCGAGCTGCGCGCCTTCTCCGAGACGGGGCACATCGATCTCTTCAATATCCACGCCGCGGACACCCAGGGAATACTTAAGGGCACTCGACTGGATGAGGTCGCAGGCCTCAGCATCGAGGGCATCGCCTTTTCCCCCGGCAAACTCTCAAGAACCCCAAGCGGTGACGAGCTGTCCCTCATCGCCGCGGACGCGCAGGCCATCACGGCCCTCAAACAGGGCGACGCCGTGGCGAGCATCACGCTCAAAGATGGGCGCACGGTCGATCTGAAAACTTTCGTCGCCGCGCCGCGGCCGAGCGCTGCACTCATCGCCAAGAGTGTGCTGCCCTCTGCCTCCAAAAGCGAAAGCAACATCCTGCTCTCCGACCAGAATGAGCTGCCGCAGGATGCGAAATTGACCTTCTCGGTGCGCGCGAAGCAGCCGACGGTATTCAGCCATGACGAGAGCATCGAAGTCGCAACCGCTGATGAGTCGTTTTCGACCGCGCTTACGATAGGTAACGGCGGAATCACGCTCGAGAATTCAAACGTCGCCGTGGCCAAACTCAATCCGAACAAGGCGTTCGGACCTTCCGCCTTTGGTCCGCTGCGGTTTCGTCTGGTCGCGAACGGCGTCATGGGTGACTGGCAGACCCTTGCCACCCTCGTGCGTCTGCCCATGCTGAAAGAGCTCAAATGCCCTGCAGCGCCTGAATTGCCATGCAAGCTTTTCGGCGCGGATTTGTTTCTGGTCGACTCCGTGTCGAATGAAGCGCAGTTCGGTCGTGCCGTGCAGGTGCCGGACGGCTTCACCGGCTATTCGCTGTCGGTGCCGCACCCGACGGACGGGCAGCTTTTCGTGAAGCTGCGGGATGATCCATCGGCGATCCACGCCGTCGCTCTCGCAACCCAGGAGCTATCTGAACTCGAAGCGGCGCACCTTGCGGCGAGAAACTCTGCTGCGACGGGCGTGTCCGCGCCGCTGCCCGATTCCGCTGCGAGACCGCCAACGGCCGGCACGAGCGCAGTTGCGCCGGCGAGCAGCCCCACACCCGCCGCAGAAACGTCGGTCGCACAGCCGCAGCCGCCGCACCTCTAGCGCAGCGCTAGAGAGGACCTCGCGCGCCGGGGTTGGCGCGGGGTGCTTTAGGATTCATCGATCAGTGTTTCTTGGCGAGGAACGAGCAGATGCCCGCCATGGTCGCGGCGGGCTGCTCCTGGCGTTCTCTACTCTCGTTGCGCAATTCACTGCTGAGTCGAAACATCCATGTTGCTTCGCAGTGCAATTGATAGGCGCAGGCGCGCAAAACTGCCGCACAGATCACTGCTCACAGGGCAGCCAATGCGGCGCCCATGAATGACCGTACACGCCCCGCGCAAGCGGATGGCTGGGGGACTAGGATTCGAACCTAGGTTAGCGGAGTCAGAGTCCGCGGTCCTACCGCTAGACGATCCCCCAAACCTGTTACCGCTTGGAGTACTGCGGGCCCCTGCGAGCTTTGCGGCGTCCAACCTTCTTGCGCTCGACTTCGCGCGCATCGCGTGTCACGAAACCTGCCGTGCGCAGTGGCCGGCGCAGCGACTCATCGTACTCCATGAGTGCGCGGGTGATGCCGTGACGGATCGCGCCGGCCTGGCCGGTGATGCCTCCGCCGCGCACCTGCACCGAGATATCGAATTTGCTCAGTAGCTGCACCACCTCGAGCGGCTGACGCACGATCATGCGACCTGTCTCGCGGCCGAAGAATTCATCGAGCGCGCGCTCGTTGACGGTGATGACACCCGACCCGGGCTTCATGCGCACGCGGGCGGTGGCGGTCTTCCTGCGGCCGGTGCCGTAGTGCTGCGAGGCGGCTGGCATTTTAGGTTCCTTTGATCTCGAGCGGTCGGGGCTGCTGCGCGGCGTGCGGATGCTCGGCGCCCGCAAACACGTGCAGCTTCCTGAACATGCTGCGGCCCAGGGTATTCTTCGGCAGCATGCCCTTCACGGCAAACTGGATCGCCCGTTCCGGGTGCTCATCGAGGAGCTTGCCGAGCGCGATCGACTTGATGCCGCCGATGTGGCCCGTGTGGTGGTAGTAAATCTTGTCGGAAAGCTTGCGTCCAGTGACGCGGATCTTCTCGGCGTGCACGACCACAATGTGGTCGCCCATATCCACATGCGGGCTATAGTCAGGCTTATGCTTGCCCTTCAGGCGATGCGCGATTTGCGACGCGAGCCTGCCGAGCGTCTTGCCGCTCGCATCGACCACATACCAATCGCCACGGACTGCGCCGGGCTTGGCGAACACGGTTGTCATCTGGGAACCTGCGCCGAAAAAGGCCCGGAAGTGTACTTAAAAAGGCCGTGCCAATGCAAAGCAATGCCGTACAGCCGGCTGATTCTGCCTTGTATAATGAGCCGATGGAGCCCGATCGGCTGCTTGACCCCCTCATCGGCGCGTTCGACCGCGCTCTCAGGGCTGTTTTCGCTCCGGCGCGCGGCTTACGGCCCGTCCCGGGCGGCCCCGGAACCCCCGATTTATCCGAGCCGGAGCGCCGACACTCGGCCGCCCTGATGCGTGTGAATCACGCAGGCGAAGTTGCCGCCCAGGCGCTTTACCACGGGCAGGCGTTCGCGGCGCGCAGCGGCGCGGCCTACGACCTCCTGGAGAAGGCCGCCCAGGAGGAGACCGACCACTTGGCCTGGTGCGAGACCCGCCTTGCGGAGCTCGGGTCGCGCCCCAGCCTCCTGAATCCGCTCTGGTATGCCGGCTCCTTCGCGCTCGGCCTCATTGCCGGATCGCTGGGGGATCGCGCAAGCCTCGGCTTCGTGGCAGAGACCGAGCGTCAGGTGGAAGGGCATCTGGATTCGCATCTGTCGTCGCTGCCGTCCGGCGATACCCGAAGCCGAGCCATTGTTGAGGCCATGCAATCCGATGAGGTGGCCCACGGCGAGCGGGCGCTGGCGGCGGGAGGCGCGGAGCTGCCGACGCCCATCCGCTCGCTCATGCACTACGCGTCCAGGGTCATGACGGGCACGGCATACTGGGTTTGATGCACCAAATACGTACTGGCGCCCTTAAGCGCTTGCAGTTCTAATGGCTTATGTATAAAAAACGGACCGTCGCGCCACACGCGACGTTCGAGGGGAGGCCGGTATGGATGAGAACATCAAGCCACTGAGCGACATTCCGGCGATCAACCGGTTTTTGAGCTACTGCCGTATTCGCGCCGTGCCTTCGAAGACGGTCGTGATCCACGCGGGAGATCTTCCCGACGTGCTGTACTACATCATCAGCGGCTCGGTCGAAGTGATGATCGAGGACGAAGAAGGCAACGAGATGGTGCTGGCGTACCTCAACCGCGGCCAGTTCTTCGGGGAAATGGGCCTCTTCTACGAGCAGCCCACCCGCAGCGCCTGGGTGCGCACGCGCAACCAGTGCGAGCTTGCGGAAATGACCTACCCGCGCTTCCGGCAGATTGCAGCGGAAAGTCCCGGGCTCATCTTTGAGCTTGCGACGCAGCTGGCGACGCGCCTCGATCGCACCAACCGCAAGCTCGGGGATCTCGCTTTCGTCGATGTCACCGGCCGCGTCGCCCACGCCATCATGGACCTGTGCAATGAACCCGATGCGATGACGCATCCGGAAGGCATGCAGATCAAGGTCAGCCGCCAGGAGCTGTCGCGCCTCGTCGGCTGCTCGCGCGAAATGGCGGGCCGCGTTTTGAAGGTGCTCGAGGAGCAGGGACTGCTGCGCGCCACCGGCAAAACCATCGTCGTGTTCAATGCCCGACCCAAGATGAAGACGCGCCCGGTCATCGTGCCGACGAAGCCGACCGCGCAGCGCCCGGCGCGCATCGACGAGGACGACGACGACGACGACGAGGACTAGCTAGCGCGCCATGTGCTCGCGCATGGCGCGGATGGTCGCCGCGTAATCCGCACTGCCAAAGATCGCGGATCCCGCGACGAAGGTATCGGCGCCCGCACGGGCGATGTCAGCAATATTGTCCACTTTGACGCCGCCGTCGATTTCCAGGCGCACCGGACGGCCGAGCGTGTCGATCTTGCGGCGCACCTCGGCAAGCTTGCCGAGCGCACTGCCGATGAACTTCTGCCCGCCGAAGCCCGGATTCACCGACATGAGGAGCACCATGTCGAGCTTCGGCAGCGTGTAGTCGAGGTATTCGAGCGGCGTTGCCGGATTGAACACGAGGCCGGGCTTGCAGCCGTGCTCGCGGATGAGCTCGATGGTGCGGTCGACGTGGCGCGTGGCCTCCGGGTGAAATGAGATGTAGGTAGCGCCTGCTTCTGCGAAGTCGGGCACGATGCGATCCACCGGCTCGATCATGAGATGCACGTCGATCGGCGCCTTGATGCCGTGCTTGCGCAGCGCCGCGCACACGAGCGGGCCGATGGTCAGGTTCGGCACGTAGTGATTGTCCATCACATCGAAGTGCACCAGATCCGCCCCGGCGGCGAGCACAGCTTCGACCTCCTCTCCCAGGCGGGCGAAGTCGGCGGACAAAATCGAAGGAGCTATCCAGAGCGGCTGCACGTGAGCATTCCTCCCGGGCGAATCGGTGCTAAGTCAGGCGAGCGAGGGCTTCGCGATATTTCTCGCTGGTGCGCGCGATGATGTCCGGCGGCAACTTGGGACCCGGCGCCTTCTTGTCCCAGGTCAGGGTCTCCAGATAGTCGCGTACGAACTGCTTGTCGAAACTCGGCGGACTGATCCCGGCCGTATAGTGCTCCGCCGGCCAGAAGCGCGACGAGTCCGGAGTCAGCACTTCATCCATCAGCGTCAACTCCCCCGCATCGTCCAGGCCGAACTCGAACTTGGTGTCGGCAATGATGATGCCGCGCTCGCGCGCGTGCGCGGCCGCAAGCTCGTAGAGCGCCAGAGAGGTGGCGCGCACCTGACCTGCAATGCGCGCGCCCAGGAGGCGCTCCACATTCGCAAAGGAAATGTTCTCATCGTGCTTGCCGGAGGCGGCCTTGGTCGCCGGCGTGAAGAGCGGCTGGGGCAGGCGCTCCGCAAGCTTAAGTCCCGCGGGCAAGGCAATCCCGCACAGGCTCCCGGTGCGCACGTAGTCCTTCCAGCCTGAGCCGATGAGGTAACCGCGCACGACCGCCTCGATCGGCAGCGCCTGCAGTCTCTTTGCGATGACGGCGCGTCCCTCGAGCAGGGCAAGCTCCTCGGCATCGCGCACCGCGCTTGCAAGCGGCCGGCCGCTCAAATGATTCGGCACGAGGCTCGCGGTCTTCGCAAACCAGAAATTTGAGATGGCGTTCAATACCCGGCCCTTGTCCGGGATCGGATCCGGCAACACTACGTCGAACGCGGACAGCCGATCCGTCGTGACCATCAGCACATATTGCGCATCCACGGCATACAGATCGCGCACCTTGCCCTCGTAAATCTTTTCCAGACCACGCAGTTGAGTGCGGTGGATGGTTGCCGTCGGCATGAGGGTAGCGGTGCGCGCAGGAGTGGATCTATAGCCCGAGGTACTATAGCAAGCATGCAGCGCTGGACGGGCAAAGTCGTGGGTGGGGTGGTGGGCTTGATGGCTCTCGGGCCGTTCGGCGCGCTCCTGGGCGTGCTGCTCGGCCATCAGCTCGATGAATCCGCGGGCGAGCCGCCGGTGCTGCCGCCCGAGGCCATCGGCGCGCAGTTCTTCCGCATCGCCTTCCGCGTCATGGGTTACCTCGCAAAGTCCGACGGGCGGGTCTCGGAGCGGGAGATCGCCGCTGCGCGCGCCGTCATGAGCGAGTTCCGCCTGGATCCCGCGCAGGTGCGCGCGGCCATCGAATGCTTCACGGCCGGCAAAGACTCGCGCTTCGATCTCGATGCGGATCTTGCGCTCCTGCGTCAGGCCTGCGCGGGACGCCCCGATCTTCTGCATATCTTCCTTGAGATCCAGGTTCGCGCCGCCATTGCCGGCAACGATTTGGGCGGCCCGGTGAGCGCGCTTCTGGTGCGCGTCGCAAGCCAGCTCGGTATCGCGCGCATCGAGCTTGCGCACATCGAGGCTGCGCTGCGCATCCGCCGTGGCAGCTTCACGCGCGAGCCCACGCGCGATGCGACGCAGCAGCTCGGCGAGGCCTATCGGGTGCTCGAGACGCCGATGGCGGCCAGCGACGAGGACGTCGTCAAGGCCTATCGGCGCCAGTTGAGCCGCCATCATCCGGACAAGCTCAAAGCGAACGGCCTGCCCGAGTCCATGATTGAGCATGCGAAAGAGCGCAC
>Ga0302326_10003171_pt1 | contig 38986 bp, 33 predicted proteins | sample Palsa_T0_3_FD_202264 | JGI IMG/M metagenome (GOLD analysis project Ga0302326, IMG submission 202264) | Peat permafrost microbial communities from Stordalen Mire near Abisko, Sweden - Palsa_T0_3 | ecosystem: Environmental > Terrestrial > Soil > Palsa > Peat permafrost | place: Sweden: Abisko... | reverse complement strand
TCAGGGTGCTCCAGCTCCCCATACATTTGCTGTCAGCGGAGGACAGTTTTTGCTGGATGGCAAACCATTTCAGATTATCTCCGGGGAGATGCATTATCCGCGTATTCCGAGGGCTTACTGGCGGGCGCGTTTGAAGATGGCGAAGGCGATGGGATTGAATGCCATCACTACTTATGTCTTCTGGAATGTGCATGAGCCTCGGCCGGGAGTGTATGACTTTAGCGGGCAGAACGATGTGGCGGAGTTTGTTCGCGAGGCGCAGCAGGAGGGTCTTTATGTCCTGCTGCGGCCGGGCCCGTATGTTTGCGCGGAGTGGGAGTGGGGTGGGTATCCGGCGTGGCTGCTGAAGGAGCAGGGAATTGTGGTGCGCAGCTCCGATCCGAAGTTTATGGAGCCGGCGACGCGGTGGTTGAAGAGGCTGGGGCAGGAGCTGGCTCCGTTGCAGTTGGCCAATGGTGGCCCGATTCTTACGGTGCAGGTGGAGAACGAGTATGGGTCGTTTGGGAACGATCATGCCTACATGGAGCAGGTGCATCATGCGCTGGTGGATAGCGGCTTCAACAAGGTGGTGCTGATTACGGCGGATGGTCCCGATCAGGTTCCCAATGGCGGACTGCCGGAGCTGCGGGCGGTGGTCAATTTTGGGACGGGCGGGGCAAAGGATGGGTTTGCGCTGCTGCACAGGCTGAGGCCTGACGGTCCGTTTATGACCGGTGAGTATTGGGCGGGGTGGTTTGATCATTGGGGCGAGAAGCACCAGACCACGGACGGCGCGAAGCAGGCTGAGGAACTGGGCTGGATGCTGGGGCAGGGCTACTCGGTTAGCCTGTATATGTTTCATGGCGGAACGAGCTTTGGATGGATGAATGGCGCGAATTGGAGCGATGGTCAGTATCAGCCGGATGTGAACAGTTACGACTATGACGCGGTGCTGGGTGAGAGCGGACGGCCTACGGCTAAGTACTTTGCGTTTCGGGATGTGATTGCGAAGGCTATGGGTGTTACGCCTGCTGCGGTGCCGGCGACGCCGGGGACGCAGGCGATTGCGCCGTTTGCGCTGGAGGAGTCGGCTTCTCTGTGGGATAACTTGCCGCAGCCGGTGGTTTCGCGCGAGTTGAAGACGATGGAGGATCTGGATCAGGCTTATGGGTACATTCTTTACCGGACTGTTGCGCCGGAAGCGCTGAGCGGCCCGCTGGTTTTGGATGGTTTACATGACTATGCGCAGGTGTATGTGGAGGGAAAGCTGGTTGGAACTTTGGATCGACGGCTGAAGCAGACTACTTTGCCAGTGCAAGTGGCCAAGGGAGCGCGGTTGGATCTGCTAATTGAGAATTCTGGACGGATTAACTTCAGCATGCAGCTGCGTGGAGAGCGCAAGGGGATCGTTGGTTCGGTTTCGATAGCTGGAACGCAGCTGCATGATTGGCGGATTTATTCACTGCCTATGACGGACCTCGCGGAGCTGAAATACAGGCCGGGTGGTTGTAGCGCTGGGCCGTGTTTCTACCGTGGCAGCTTTACTGCTACGAATGCTGGCGATGCCGCGGCGGATACATTTCTGGATACGGCTGGGCTTAGCGGGCTTAGCAAAGGGTTTGTGTGGGTGAATGGGAGGCCGCTGGGGCGTGATTGGAAGATTGGTCCGCAGCAGACGCTTTATTTGCCGGGGGTGTGGTTGAAAGCGGGTGCGAACGAGGCGGTTGTATTTGATCTTGGCGGTCCGGTTGAGTTGACGCTGCGCGGGCTGAATAAGCCGATTCTTGACGCTCCGGTTAAGGGTGGGACTTAGGTGTGAAGTTTCAACAGGTTGTCCGTTCGATAAAAACGAATCGACTTGTCTTAGCGCTTATGCGAAGAGAGAGCCCTTAGTTTCGATTCTGCTTATCGATCGAGGAATGCCGATTCATAAATTTAGAAAAAAGACGGGAGCCATGGATGCCAGCGCTGCTCCGGCTTGCAGCGCGAGAACGTACAGCGACTGTCTTGGCGCGCGTGGCAGCCACTTGATTGCGAAGAACACGAGTACCGGCAACTGTAAACCCATGAGTAGCTGCCAGAGATGGGCAACTGTCCCTTCATCGGCCTGATGGACGACGCCGTTTAACGCAATGTCGCCGAGCACCATGGCCAGGGCGGTGAGCGACATTGCGACAGGGAGAAAGGCGCTGGGCTGCTTCATTACAGCTCCGAATGAGTGGGCGGGTTGATTCATTTTGCCACCTCGAGTGGGGAAGATATGCTCATGCAGCGCCGACCAGAGGACGTTTACCCCTGTGCGAACGGCAGTGAGAAAGCCGCCGGGGCGATCTTCAAGAAGCGCCTCAAACTCGGCGCCATAGCGCTCTCTCCAAGCGCGCGGATAGAGGCGCGTAAGCAGGTGAGCGGCTGCGCGATTCATAAGGCCTCCAGCCTGCCGAGACCAGCCTTGGTGAACTGTTGCAGGGTGGTTAGTTTGGCGCGGAGAACGCGCAGGCCCTCGCCAGTGATTTGGTAGGGCTGGCGGCGCTCCTCGGGCGGGAGCGGCTCGATCCAACCCTGCTGTTCCAGGCGACCAATTGCCCCGTACAACGTTCCTGGGCCAAGGCGGGTTCCGCAGATGCCTGCAATGTCCTCAATCATGGCGTGTCCATGCTTGGGGCCGCTGGCGAGGCTGGCGAGCACGAGGAGCGGCGGGTCAGAGAAGTGACCCATGCCGTTGTCGTTTTCTGGAGGTACTACGTTTCGCGTACTACGCATGACGTAGTTATCGCATAGCGGAGCGGCTGGTGCAAGCGAATTGTTGGATTCCCTGGGGAAAATCGGTGCTTGATATTTCTAGTTCGTCTTTAGGTCTTATGAAGCTACGACAAGGATAGCCGCTTGATTTATGGATATTGAGGAGCCCAGGCCTCAAAATCGAGACCTGGTGGCGCCCTGCTTTGGTGGTGTCCCACCCTTCCAACTGCGGGAAGGGTAGGGCACCCAGTTGTGTGGTTGGGATAGTAAAAGCGAAGACCAGAGTCCGCCGCCTGCCGTAGCTCTGGGTTTAGTAGAGGATTTTCAGGCCGAACTGGAGGATTCTTGGTTCGAAGGTGCTGGAGATCTGGCCGCCGCTGGTGGGTACGCCGCCGGTGATCTGAGATAGGCCGGGTGTTGCGCCGGTGCTCAGGACCTGCGAGGTGGTGCCCTGCGTGCCGCTGATGGTGCTGGGCAGGTACGGGTTGGTGTGGTTGAAGATGTTGTAGGCTTCGGCGCGGAACTCGATCTTAAGGTTGTCGATTGGCGTGTTGAACTTCTTGTTCACGTCGAGGTCGGTTTCATAGAAGGCTGGTGTGCGTCCGGGATTGCGCGAGGCATCGCCGAAAGGGCTGAGAATATTGCCTGCAGCGTCCTTGAGGGGCGGCAGGACGAAGGCGTTGTAGTTGATGTAGTTGTTGTAGCCGGTGTTGGCTGCGCGGTTGGAACGTCCCTGGGTTACTTTCTGGCCGGGGACGATGTCGGGGCGGTACTCGTTGGCGCCGCGGTAGGTAGCGGAGATCTGCGGCGAGACCTGCTGTGCGCCGTTGGGCGTGTAGGTCAGGTTGAAGGGTGTGCCGGCCTGGGCGGTGTTGATGGCGCTGATCTGCCAGCCGCCGAGGATTGTGTTTTCAGCGCCGTTGATGCCGGAGAGGTAATGCCGGCCGTGTCCGACGGGGATCTCATAAACGAGGCTGGTGACGTTATCGATGGGCAGGTTGTAGTCTGACTGCGCGTAGTCGGCTTTGATGTTATTGCCGTTCTGCGGCGAGGGCGTGTTGCCTTCGAGCGAGGCGCTGGCGTTGTCGAGCGAGTGCTCCCAGCTGAAGGAGTTGAGCAGGGTCAGGCCGCCGACCATGCGCTGTTCGTAACGAACCTGGAGTGCGTTGTAGTTGGACCAGAACTCGTTTAAAGCTTCGGTGATGTCGCTGGGCCAGTTGCCGAAGGGCCGCGTGAAGCCATTGGAGGGGTTTTTCTGGTTTCCGTTGATGAAGCCCTGCAGCTTTACGCCATGGTTGCCGACGTAGGCGATATCGATGAGGGCGTTTTTGGCCACTTGCCGCTGGATGCTCAGGAAGTAGTTCTCGACGTAACTGTCACGGGTGTTCTTGGGAACCCAGGTGATGTTGTCGGTGGCGGGGTTGAAGGCGGTGACCAATCCTGATGGGAAACCCTGGCTGGCTGCGGCGTAGCAGCTCGGAGTGGTGGTGCCGACAGTGATGATCTGGCCTGGGAGCGGGGTGGAGCATTGGTCAGTGGTGCTGGGCTTGATCTGGGTGACGGCGGCAAACTGCGCCTGAGGGGCGTTGATGCCGAGAATGTCTCCTGAACCGGCGCGGGTGTAGTGAACGTAGCCGGTACCAAAGCCGGCGTGAACGACGGTGTTGGGGGTGAGCTCATAGGCCAGTCCAACGCGCGGCGACCAGTCTCCGTAGTCTGGGTTGACGAGCGTTTTGCCGTAGGTTCCGCCGAAGTTGACGGGCGTAATGCCATTGCCGGCAACTGCGCCTGGCGTAGTGGTAAAGACGGTCTGAGAGACGGGATCGAAGTTGGAGATATTGTTTTTCTGCTCCGAGTAGGGTGAACCGTATTCCCAACGGACGCCGAGGTTCAAGGTGAGCTTGGCGTTCACCTTCCAATCGTCCTGAGCGTAGGCGCTGTCCATGTTTTGCCGCAGGTGGACGACGAAGTAGTTGGCCAGTTGGTAGCTGGTTGTGGTGCCGAAGAGGAAGTCGGCCCAGTACGTGTCAGAGACGGGAGTGGTTGGCGCCGCGCTGCCGCTGCTGGTGTTGGCGCAGGCGGGCGAGATGGTCGCGTCGCAAAGACTGTAGCCGCTGGAGTAGGTCCAGGAGCCGTAGAGGGGGTTGTTATCGTTGACGGCCATCCAGATGTGTTCATACTCGTAGCCGAACTTGAGCGAGTGGTTGCCCTTGACCCAGGTGTAGTTGACCTTGGGATCGAGCAGAGCCGGATTCTGCCACTGGGGATTGGTGCTTTGCCGTCCGAAGCCGCTGAAGCCGGAGATGCCTACGGAGGGAAGTCCGCCGGCTACGATCGGATTTGAAGGCAGACCGGGGATGTTGAAGACGTCGTCGCCGATGGAGAGGTTGTACTTGCCGGCTTTGGTGCGTGAAAGGCCTACGCGCGCATCGACAATCTTGTTGGGGCCAAAGAGGTGGTTGTAGCCGAGGGCGACTTGCTGGTCGAGAATGCGGATGGTGCCGTTGGTTTGCCCGTCGAGCGGGAGGGGGATGGTGACGTGGTTGACGCCGGTTTCTTTGCGGTCGCTGATGCGGAGAAACCAGGAGCTGGCGGCGTTTTGCTGGTAATCGAGGCGAAGATCGCCTTTGTCGGCGTTGTCAGTGAATGGCGCCTCGACCGAGTAGTCGTTGGAGTTGAGTCCGGTGGTACCCAAACCGGCGGAGGGCAGAGCGATCTTCTGGAAGTAGCCGACGATCTGCGCTGAGAGCGGGTCCATTTGGGTGGTGGGGATGGATGTTCCGGCCTGGTAGATGGCGCCGGTCAGGGGATTTCGCACGGGCACGACCAGATCGCCCGTCAGTTCTGCCTGGGTTGGCAGGGTTAGCACGGTCAGAGGCGAGAGCGTCTGGCGGAAGCCTTCGTAATCGAGGAAGAAAAACAGCTTGTCTTTAAGGATGGGCCCGCCGAAGTTCATGCCGAACTGATTGCGGTTGAAGGCTGGTTGCTTGAACGAGGTGACGTTGCCGGTGTTGCTGACGATGTTGGGTTTGAAAAAGCCTGGGGCGTTGAGGTCGGTGTTGCGGAGGAAGTCGTAGAGCGTGGCGTGGAAGGCGTTGGTGCCGGACTGCGAGGCCACGTTGACGGTTGCGCCGGAGGAGCGGCCGTACTCGGCGCTCTCGTTGTTGGTGACTACTTCGAATTGGGCGACTGAATCGGGCGCGATGGCGATGATCTGGTTGTCAAAGCCCTGGTTGCTTTCACCGTAGGCGTTGTTATCCATGCCGTCCAGCAGGAAGTTGTTGAACATGCTGCGCTGACCATTGACGTTGTACGCGCCCTCGCGCACCAGGCTGCTGATGGAACTGGTAGTGGCGGCAGTGGGAGCCTGACGGCTGCCGGTAACGAGCGCCAGCAGGTCGGAGTAATTGCGGCTGACGAGCGGCAGAGCCTCGCTCTGATAGTTGGAGATGTTCTGCCCGCGCTGGCTGGACTCGGTCTCCAATTGCAGGGCCACGCCGCTGACCTCGACTGTGCTCTCGGAACCGCCGATTTTGAGCGAGAGGTCGATGCGGGTGCGGACAGCTACGGAGACTGCGATGTTCTCGGCGATAGCGGCTGAGAAACCGGAAGCCTCAGCTTTGACGGAGTAGACGCCGACGCGCAGGGAAGGAAATTCATAATCGCCGGTAGCGTTGGAGGTGGCCTTGCTGACGATGCCGGTGGCCACATTGGTGGCGGTTACGCCTGCGCCCGGAATGACGGCTCCGGAGGCATCGTGGATGGCGCCAACCAGGCTGCCGTCTTCATATTGCGCCTGGGCTAAGTTTGCACCGACGAGAAAGATGAGGCCTGCCAAAAGGGAGAGTGAAATCTTGCGAATTGTATGTTTCATATCGCTGAGGATAGGCAGTGATTTATATCCAAAGTTGAATGTGAGGTTAACGGAGCTTTAATTTTTGCGCGGCTGGGCCTGGGGGATGGGAGAACGAAAAATCATGCAGATACATGATTTGACGCGCAGATTTGAGCGGTTTTGGAAAGGGGTTCCCCATTTCAATTGCGTGAATTTTCGGTTAGGCTCAGATGTACGGCCTAAAAGCCGATTCCCTTTAACCGGAGCGCCAGAGTGAGCTTGACTGCGGCTGAATTACTTAAAATCGATTACCCCGCCGAGTTCGCGGCTGGAGCCCAGTCGGCGGTGACGACTTGCCTGCGGATCGATCCGACCGAGAAGGTGACGCTGATTACAGATCGGGCGACAGAACAGATTGCGGCTTCGATTGGGGAGCAGTTGGAAGCGCGTGGATGTGCCTGGAATGCGTTTCTGCTGGAGGATCTTGCGGCGCGGCCGCTCGTGAATATGCCGGCTGCGGTGCTGGCCGATATGGAGAGCTCGCAGGTTTCGATCTTTGCGGTGCAGGTGCAGCAGAACGAGCTGCAGTCGCGCATGCAGATGACGGATGTGGTGAACCGGAGGCACATGCGTCATGCGCACATGGTCAACATTACGGCGGAGATCATGTGCCAGGGGATGCGCGCCGACTTCAACCTGGTGGACCGGCTGTCACAACAGGTGCTGGAGCGGGTGCGGAAGGCTACGCGGATTCGGGCGACGACGGCTGCGGGAACCGATATTACGGCGGAGATGAATCCGGGGTACAAGTGGTTCAAGACGAGCGGAATTATCAGCCCGGAGAAGTGGGGCAACCTGCCGGGCGGTGAGTGTTTTACTTCGCCGGGCGAGGTGAACGGCACGTTTGTGGTGGATGGAGTGGTTGGCGACTGGCTGTGCGCGCGGTATGGGCTGCTGGCGGCGACTCCGCTGACGATTGAAATTGCAGGGAACCGGATTGTGAGCTGTGCCAGTTCCAATAAGGCGCTGGAGGCGGATTTCTGGGCCTATACGCATACCGACGAGAATTCGGACCGGGTCGGGGAGTTTGCGATCGGGACCAACCTGGGGGTGGAGCGCGTGATCGGGAACATCCTGCAGGATGAGAAGTTTCCAGGGATTCATATTGCGTTTGGGAATCCGTATGGGGAGCATACGGGCGCTCCGTGGCGATCGGGGACGCATATCGATGTGGTTGGGCTGGGCTTCAATATCTGGCTGGAATCTGAGGCTGGACAGGAGCAGATTATGCGCGATGGGCGGTTTTTGATCGCGGCGTAAGAGGGCGCAACCGTCGAATTTGTGCAGCCGGGGCGCAATTTGGCGCATCTATTCTCCTGTTATGAAAACACTGACTTCCTTATCTCTAGAAACACTTGGCAATTCTGATCTTCAACTCACCCCGATCGGCTTTGGCGCCTGGGCCATTGGCGGGGGCAACTGGGATTTCGCCTGGGGCGCGCAGGATGATTCCGAATCGATTCGCGCGATTCATCAGGCTCTGGACGAGGGCATTAACTGGATCGATACCGCTGCTGTTTACGGGCTTGGGCACTCCGAGGAGATTGTCGGACAGGCTGTGAGGAGTAGCTCGCACAAGCCGCTGGTCTTTACCAAGTGCGCGATGCGGTGGGACGATGAGCGCAAGATTTACCGGTCGCTTAAGGCTGCTTCAGTAGTTGAAGAGCTGGAAGGTTCGCTCAAGCGGCTTGGGGTCGACACGATCGACCTTTACCAGGTTCACTGGCCGAATCCGGACGAAGAGATTGAAGAAGGCTGGGCGGAGCTGGCGCGGCAGCAGAAGGCCGGAAAGATTCGCTGGATTGGGGTTTCGAACTTTAATGTGACGCAATTGAAGCGGGCACAGGCGATTGCGCCGATTACTTCGCTTCAGCCGCCGTATTCGATGCTCAGGCCAGCTGTGGAGCAGGAAATTTTGCCCTACTGTTTGGAAAACGGGATCGGTGTGATCAACTACTCGCCGATGGTGAGCGGCCTGCTGACCGGTCGGATGAGCGCGGAGCGGGTTGCGGCGATGCCGGCGGATGACTGGCGGCGTAAGGCGGTTGAGTTCAACGAGCCGCGGTTGAGCCGGAACTTGAAGCTGGTGGAGTTGCTGCGGGAGATTGGTTCCAAGCACAATGTGGAGCCAGGAGTGGTAGCCGTGGCATGGACGCTGCATCATCCGGCGATTACTGCTGCGATTGTGGGCGGACGAAGCGGGGAACAGGTCAAGGGCTTGGCTCCAGCGCTGCATTTCAGACTCAATGACGATGAATTTGCGAGAATCAAGACATTTCTGGCGGCCAATCCGACCGCGTAACTGAATGCTCCAAAGACACAAAAGAGCCGAGGCTATCAGCCTCGGCTCTTTTGTTAAATATCAGATTTGAACGACTACATGGCGGCGACGAAATCGGGCAGGATAACGGCTGCATGATCCTGAATGAGGCTGGTCATGCGGGCTGCCATGCCGCTGTACATATTTGCTGCGCGGAACGCATTCACTTTGACGCCGGCAGTTGCCTGGCTCATCGCGTACTGTCCGAGCGCCATGAGAACGCACAGGCGAATCTGCATCGCGTCGCTGCGAAGAGTTTCGAGGACCATGGGGTCAATTGGAGTAGCACCCGGAGCGGCGTTGCGGTTGGCGTAATCGGCCATTTGCAGGAGCACGCGCGCATTCTGGAACATGGCCCAGAGACCGCGAGGGCCGTCGAGGCGCTGCCAGATGTCATCCGTAGTTGCCGTAAGCCCCTCTTTCCAAAGGAATTGCTCGCCAAGTTCGCGCGCGCTCCAATCGGAACGAAGCTGAGACAGCAGCGAATCCCAAGTCTGGGTGTTGCGGCGGCGCATACTGCCGCGCCACTTGATGAAGTACACAAGCAAGGCACAGACGACGGCAATTTGAATCAAAGGCAAAAGCATTTCTTAATCCTTCTTCCTCAATCGATCAGAGGGTAGATCGGATAGCGCAACACGTCCTGCACGTGCGCCTCCACTCATTAGTAACAGAAGTTGCTGCATTTGTGGACTGAATTCTTTGCGTTCCTGCTCTTTTGCGGCGAAACTGATTACCCAATAGGACAGTGTACCGAGGTAACTGATGGTAACTACGAAGTCCAGCTTGTGGTACCCAGGGTCGGTGGTCAACTGGTGTGAGTGCTGCAGCATGACAAGAAGGTAGACGATGGAGTAGACGCCGAACCCTGTTGCGATTTGCAGTTCGCGGTCGCGCCAGCCGATGGAAAGAACCTGACTAAAGCTGGCCATGACCAGGAAACAGACGATGCGCAGGATGGCAAAGGTCTCCTGCAGATGAAAAAGAAGTACCCCCTGGGCATTGAGCCTGGGCGGGACTGTCTGGGCGGCCAAGGGCCAAATCACGAGTCCTGCGACGGCGATCAGCAGAGCCAGTACATATATGGTGGCACGCGGCAGCGAAGAACGAACCGGGCGTAGAACAGACCACGTTAATTCCACCAGGACGGTAAATTGCAGGGCAGAATCTATGATCATTTCCACCAGATAGTAGCGAAAGTAGGCTGTCGGGTGGAATGTGAAGATCAAAAGGGACGTGATATCGCTAACGAGCGTCCATGCAACATAAATAGAGAAAACGGGGAAAGTACGAAAGACCCTGTGCCGTACCAGGGAAAAAAGGACAGCGGCTTCCAATGCGACTGCAGCCAGCGAGATGGCGGTGTCGGGAGCCACTGATTTTACCTCCTGGATGAGATCCCTAAGAAACCCATGCAACAAGAGTTTAGCAGTCCAAGCGTTCTGTCAACCTACAACTTAAGCGTCTCCGGGCGCAGCCATTTTTGCTACGCCCTGCCCAAGTAGGCGGTTGAATCCATTTAATAGCTACGAAAGCTGATTGGCTCCGATGAACGCGCTCTTGCCGGAGGTCGGAACTGGAATCGGCGAAGCGGGACCTGCTGCGACGGTGAAGGATGCACTCTTACCGGAGGTCGGAACTGGGATTGGCGAAGCGGGACCCTGTGCCATTGCGACAAACGTGCTCTTGCCGGAGGTCGGGACTGGGATCGGGGAAGCGGGACCCTGTGCCATTGCGACAAACGTGCTCTTGCCGGAGGTCGGGACTGGGATCGGGGAAGCGGGACCCTGCGCCACTGCGACGAACGTGCTCTTACCGGAGGTCGGGACTGGGATCGGAGAAGCCGGGCCTGCTGCTACTGTGAATGTGCTCTTGCCGGAAGTTGGAACTGGGATTGGCGAAGCGGGACCCTGTGCCATTGCGAAGAACGTGCTCTTACCGGAGGTCGGAACTGGGATCGGAGAAGCTGGGCCTGCTGCTACTGTGAATGAGCTCTTGCCCGAGGTCGGAACTGGGATTGGCGAAGCGGGACCCTGTGCCACTGTGAAGGACTGCGCGAAGCCGGAGGTCGGGACCGGAATCGGAGAGGCCGGACCTGCAAAAGCGGCTGTGGTGGCGACGGTAAGCAAGGTGGTTGCGAGGAAACGGGCGGCGGAAATCTGTGTAATTTTGATCATTTGGGGCTCCAATGGGGACAGAATCTAGTCAAAGAGTAACCTAAATGTGAAGGGCGAAGTACAACAAAAGTCGCAAATGTGAAAAAAATGTCGGCTTTCCACTTCCAATTATGAGCAAACCGTGGTAAGTGACCGTTGGACGTAGGATTTCCGTTACTTTGGAAATACAAAGGAGTTACTTTGATTGCAGACTTGCGGGAGGCTTTCAACGCTGGGTACGGGCCTGATCACTACCGGGAGTTGCTGGAGCGGCTTGATATTCGCTCTGGGGCCAAGGTGGAGTTCCGAGTGGCGGAGACGCCGATTTTCGTGCCACGGGCGATGCTGGAAGAGATGGCGTCAGCCGGGGCGAGATTGACGCGGCGGCTGCTGGCCTGGCGGGAGTATATTGTCAAGGCTCGGGCCTCCATTCCGAAGGGGTTTCTGGTGGCTGGAGAGTCGGCCCATCCGAATTTTCTAACTGCGGACTTTGCGCTGGTTCGGGACGCGAGCGGGCAACTGGCGCCGCGGTTGGTGGAGATTCAGGCGTTTCCCTCGGTGTATGCCTATCAGGCAATGCTGAATGAGGAGTACCGCGGGGTGTTTGGCCTTCCCGATTCGCTGGGGGTATTTCTGAGTGGGCTGGATCGGGATGGCTTCTGGGAGCTGTTTCGCCGGACGGTGCTCGGAAATCACAGCGCCGAGAATGTAGTGCTGACGGAGGTTGACCCGCTGCACCAGAAGACATTGCCCGATTTTCTGCTGACGGCCAAGGGATTGGGAATTACGGTGGTGGATATTGCCAGCCTGGTTCCGATGGGGAACAAACTTTACTATCGCGATGGAGCGGGGAAGCTGGCGCCGATCCATCGTATATATAACCGGGCGATTGCCGACGAGATGATGGCCCGCCAGATCAAACTGCCCTTCGACCTGACTCACGCCTGGGATGTGGAGTGGGCGGGGCATCCGAACTGGTACTTCCTTATCAGTAAATATGCCGTGCCCTGGCTCTCGCTGCCATCTGAGGATGGAACGGCTGAAAGCGACCCGGTGGTGCCTCCCGCAGTATTTCTGGATGATTTTTTGCGCGGTGATGGCTTCGAACGGCTGAGGGCGGCTGGTGTCAAGCTGCCGGTTGGCGGAGACGCGGTCTACGAGCAACTACTTTTGAAGCCGCTCTTCTCGTTTGCGGGGAAGGGAATTCAGTTTGCGCCAAGCCGCGCGGAACTGGGGGCGATTCCGGAAGCGGAGCGGGGGGGCTATTTGCTCCAGGAGCGGATGCACTTCGTGCCTACCATCGAGACTCCGCATGGACTGACGCAGGCCGAGATTCGCATCCTTTATTTATGGCCGGACGGAGGCGATCTGACGCCGGTGCTGTCTCTGGTTCGGCTTGGGCGCGGAAAAATGATGGGTGTGGACCATAATCGTAATCAGGAATGGGTAGGAGCTTCGGCTGCGTTTTGGCGGTAATGTGAGGCTCTCGGTACCGATATCCACAGGTATTAGCCAGGTAGGCATCGCAAAAGTAGGCAACATGGGCGACGTGCCGCCAGGGGATCAGGAGCTCGCGAATTGCCGGGTTTCTCCATGTGTGCATGATTTTGCGCGGGATAGATGGTCAAAACGGGGCAATCGGATGGCCCGGATGGGGTATTGGCTAGATTTGCAACGGCAGGGTACATTTGGGCCAAGTGAAAGAAACTTTGGTGTTCTTCGGTTCTTGCCGATATTAAGGTAGAGTATTGGTAATGTTTCCGGAAAGGGGATTCCGCAGTTATGAATCCAGCTACCCCAGGGTTAACTGTTTCACAAACAGGCACTGGCAGTCCTGCTCGGCAGGAAGTTCGCTGCGCGGTCCGGTTTCCGTTGAGCCTCCCCGTAGTTCTTACCGCGGGCGATCAGGAATTTGCGGCGGCAACAGTAAATGTTTCCGCCAGCGGGGTTCTTTTCGTCACGGATCGCAGTGTACCGCTGGGAATATCAATTGGATTCCAAATGCGTATGCCGGGAGAGATTCTTGGAACGCCACAAGATGTACTAGTCCATTGTCTTGGACGTGTGGTACGCTGTTACCCAAGCCAAAATGGGTACCACACAGCTGCAACAATCGATGAGTACAGATTTGCAGACCAGTAACACCACGGGCACATATGTCAGTCATTAAAATGGACTTTCTGGAGGATTCTCCAGAGGGTGAAGTTCACGATTCCGCGGCGAACCCCGGTGCTATCCGTGTCATATTAGCGGATTCACAGGCGATTTACCGCGTGGGTATCCGCAAGGTCTTCGCACTTGAAGACGATGTGCGGGTCGTAGCGCAAGCTGACTCGATCGAGAATCTTCATGCTGCGGTTCAGCGGTATCCCTCAGACGTGGTACTGCTTGAGGGTGGCATGTTGACCGGCACGGCCAATGCGATTCCAGAGCTTTTGCGGATTGCTCCCAACGTGAAGATCATTGTCCAGGCGTCTTATGCGGACGAGAGCCACACGGTGGAACTTTACCGGCGTGGAGTGCGCGGCATCATTTCGCGCGCTATTTCACCGGATCTGCTGGTGAAGTGCATTCGCAAGATTGCCGGGGGCGAAACATGGATCGACAATCAGTCGATCAATCTGGTTATAGAGGCTTATCGTTCTCAGGCAGCTGCATTGGTCAGTCCTCGGACTCAACCGCGGCTTTCACCCAAAGAGATGGCGATCATCACTTGTATCACGCAAGGCAAGCGAAACAAGGAAATCGCATATCAATTGGGAACCACGGAGCAGGTGATCAAGAATTATCTGCGCAAGATCTACGATAAGCTCGGCGTTTCAGACCGGCTGGAGCTGGCGCTCTATTGCCTGCATCACAAGATCATTCAGGGCGACGGTGAAGACGAATCGCTGGTGACGAATGTGGCGAAGATGGCTTCCCGGTAGGGGAAGCCTGCACTGCATCTGGCCTATCGCCGCTACAACATCGCGCTTTACCCAGCAAACGGATCAATTCGCCGACTTCTGTGCAGGTGAGTTCGCTTAACAGCTCCCTTGGCGCTTGTTCCACAATTCCATCCAATTGAGCCAGCACTTCGATCCCCTGATCGGAGACGTGGGTCCATACCACTCTGCGATCGTGCGCGTCCCTTTGCTGCCGAATGAGCTTCTGTGTTTTCAGGCGGCCGAGCAGCCGGGTGATGTCCGGCTCGGGAGTGATCATCATGCGGCCAATAGCCGAACAGGTGAGGCCGGCGGGTTGGGCGCCGCGCAGAATACGCAGGACGTTGTATTGAGTTGCGGTGAGACCGGAGGGTTTGAGCCGCTGCTGAAAGGCGCGGTGCAGGTGGTCGGCTGAGCGCAGGATGTTCAGGAGCGCTTCCTCCTGGAGACTAGAGAAGCGTGGGGCTTGCTCAGGTCCCGGTGAGGTTGCTGCCATTTTGGTTCTCCGAATTTCCTGTCTGATGCATAGGGCAAAAATTGTATGTTTCAAGAATCTAAAAGCACCGGCGGGGGAAGATGCGAATCCGCCCCCTGCGTTGCCAGGCTTAGAAGGTTACTGCTTGGCGGCGTCCAGCTCGATGGTGAGCTTGACTTCATCTCCGACTACCGATGTCGGGATTCCGCCGCCGACGCTAAAGTCGAGGCGATGAAGGGTTGTGCTTGCGGAAAAGCCGACGTGTGGCTTCTTGTCCATGCCTGCGATAGGAGCGGACGGCCCCTCGACATCCAACACGACAGGCTTAGTAACGCCATGCAGAGTGAGGTTGCCGGCGATCTGGAGGCCGGCGCCGCCCTTGGTCACGCCGGTGCTCACGAACGTCGCGGAGTTGTACTTGGCGACATCGAAGAAGCTGTCGGACTTGAGGTGGTTGTTGCGCGCCGACTCGCCGGTTTCAACGCCAGTGACGTCGATGGTGGCGTTTACGGTGGACTTGGTGATGTCCTTTTCGTCATAGACGATGGTGGCGTCGACGTGGCCAAAGCGGCCGTGAACATTGGAGATTCCGAGGTGCTTGATGGTGAAGTCGACTTCGCTGTGGGCTGGGTCGGATTTCCAGGTGGAGGTTTGGGCCATGGCGATCGGCGCGGCGAGTGCGAGTGCGACCGAGACGAGTTTCAGAAGTTTCATGCTTGGGTCCTTTCGATTTCTTTGCGTATCTGAGTTTCGGGTTAGGACGTCTAAATCGAGCCTGGGTTGGGCGGATGGATCTCCCTAATTCAAACGGGCGCGGTTCAGGTGGATACCAGTAGGAAAGCGATGGGAAGCGGCATTCCCCTGCATCGATAGGATGCACCAAGATAATACTTGTTACAACAAATATTTTGAGGCCGCGAAAATCCTGGCGAGCAGGTTTGGCCGGAGCGGATGGTCTGGTATGCTCCGGCGTATGTCTGTGGGGTCATTTTCTGCCGTCGGAGAGAACTTTCGCCGCCTTACGCGGCCCCAGCGCAACGCTTTTCTGGCGTCGCTGATGGCGTGGTCGCTGGATGCGCTGGATTTCTTTCTACTCATTTTGTGTATTCCGGCGATTGCCGGGGAATTTCACAGCAAGCCCTCCAGCGTGGCCGAGGCTGTAGCTCTCACGCTGATCTTCCGTCCCGTGGGCGCGTTTCTCTTTGGCGCTCTCGCGGACAGATTTGGGCGTAAGCCGACGCTGGTAGTCAACATTCTGTGCTATTCGGTGGTCGAGTTGAGTTGCGCCTTCGCTCCCTCGCTGCCGTGGCTGCTGGTGCTCCGGGCGTTGTTCGGGATTGCGATGGGCGGAGTGTGGGGGGTGGGCGCGGCGCTCACCTTTGAAACCTTGCCAAAGGAGGGCCGAGGCACATTTTCCGGGCTTTTGCAGGAGGGCTATGCGATTGGCTATCTGCTGGCTTCGGCGGCCTTTGCGCTGGCATTTCAGCATATTGGGTGGCGGGGATTGTTTGTGCTGGGGGCAGCGCCGGCGCTGCTGATTTTCTTTATTCGGTCGGGTGTGGAGGAGTCTCCGGTGTGGATTGCGGCACGCGCCGATGCGCAACGACGCAAGGCGGCAGGAGTGCGCAAGCCGCCGCTGCTGGCCAACCTGATCTCCTATCTACCGGTTTTTCTCTTTCTTATTGTGTTGATGACTGCCTTTACCAGCTTTTCTCACGGAACGCAGGATATGTATCCGACGTTTTTGCAGAAGGGACGCGGCTTTTCAGCCGGTTTGACGGGTTGGATTGCGGTGATCTACAACGTGGGGTCACTCGCGGGCGGCTTTGTCTTCGGCACGCTTTCGGAACGCTGGGGACGAAAGCGGGCGATCATTACGGCTGCGCTGCTCTCGATTCCGATTGCGCCCTTGTTTGCATACGGACATACACCGCTGGCGCTCGCAGCGGGCGCTTTTCTGATGCAGTTCATGGTGCAGGGAGCATGGGGAGTGGTGCCTGCGTATCTTACCGAGCTTTCGCCGGCTCCGGTGCGAGCTATTCTGCCGGGGTTGGCGTATCAGTTGGGCAACCTGCTGACTTCGCAGAACCTGGTGCTGCAGAACAGGCTTGCCGAGCGGTGGCATGATTATTCGCCGGTGCTGCTGGGGACGGTGATCGTGGTGGCGCTGGCGCTGGCGGTGGTGACTGCCTGCGGACGCGAGAGCCGTGGAGTGGAGTTGGCCGCGGAGTGAGGACTCAGCGGGAATGCGAGTAGTGGGTCAGTGTGAATCCATAGTTTCAGATTGCCAACGATCTGGGCCAACGGAGAAATGCAGCTGGACAGTCTATACGGGCCGCAGTTTGGAGGCTCTGCCGGCTTTCTTGCTGCCAGTGCTACCGTTCGCGCTGAAGCTCGCCACTTCGGATGACCCTTGGTAACCTCATAACATCTTAGTGTCCGAGAGGGCTTTACTTGCGTTCGCTGCTGATCTCGCTGATTCTCGCGTCTCTGGAGCTATCGAGGTTGCCCGGACCGCCACAACCCGATGCAGTGTTGTCTGCGCGTATCCAGCGCGCGGCGACGTTCTATCGCGGCAGGGATGGCTTTATGGGCGTGGTAGCAGTTCAGCGCAACCATCACCTGATCTATGAGTCGGGCTATGGATACGCGAACGTTGCATTAAAGATCCCATTTGAGCCCGGCACTCGCTTTCCGATTGGCTCTGTCTCAAAACAATTCACTGCGGCTGCCATCCTGTTGCTCCAACAGGACGGAAAGTTGAAGACGAGCGATTCGATCCGTCTTTATTATCAGAACGCTCCGGCTGCATGGAGCAGCATCACGCTTCGAAATCTGCTTACGCAGACCGCCGGAATTCCGGATTTCGACTTCGGCCGGATTTACCGCGACTCCCCGCAGCGGCCGGAAGAGTTATTGAAAGATGTTTTGAATAAACCGCTCGAGTTTCAGCCCGGCGCGAGCTTCCAGTACACCAACATGAACTACATGCTGCTCGCCATCGTAATTGAACGAGTGAGTGGCCAACCCTTTTGCCAATTCGTTCGCGATCGCATCTTTCGTCCGCTCCAACTTAAGCAAACTGGGTGCGTATGGAACACTCACATCGTCCGCAGTGCTCATGGTTATCATCCGTCATCCCAGGGTCCGGTCGCATTCGAAGACAACGACCTGGGCAGTCTTGCCGGAGCCGGTAGTCTCTATTCATCAGCCGAAGATCTGATCCGCTGGAGTGAAGCTCTGTATGAAGGAAAAGTGCTGTCGAAAGCCTCTCTCGCGGAGATGACGACGTCGTTTCTCAACGGTTACGGTTATGGTCTGAGCATCGACGGCGAAGGCTCGCAACTGGACATGAGCCACAACGGTACGGTCGATGGATTTTTTGCGTGTCTCGATTACCTTCCAGCGACCCGCACAACGGTTGTTGTGCTTTCGAATTTGGTCGCAGAGGGAAACCAGGCGACGCCGGGGACACTCGCCCTTGACACAGAATTGGTGCGTTTGGGAATGGAACAAGACCCGGTCTTGCCGTCGGAGGGCAGAGAAGTACAAATAGCGGAAGAAATCCTTCGTGGCTATGCCGGGCACTACCGCTCCGATGATCCGAACCATCCCGTGAGAATCACGCTGACGTTCCGGGATGGCCGACTCTTCATCCAGAATGACGGTGGCGCCGCCCTTCCGCTTTACGCCGAATCTAAGGCAAGGTTTTATCTCAGGAACCAGGAGACGGAAATCGTCTTCGACGCAAATGTAGCTGGCCGCTTCGAATTTCTGAGCTACACACCGATTGGTGGGTCGCTCTTTAGCCGGATCTCTGAAACGAAGAGCGGCGATGTCCCCCCGAAATGACCATAATTCGGAAGCTGTGGATTCAAGCTGACCCATTCCAGAATGCGTCCGCAGTTGCTCAAAACGGTAGTTTTCAGCGATACTTAGATGTTGTGTTCTGTGCGGGGGCAGTCTCTGCCCGGTTTTGTTCCACCCGGCTTTGTTCCACATGCCCTGTCCGATATGCGGGTAGGGGGTGACGCACAATCCCATGCACAATCGGATTTTAAAGGATTGAAAGGAAAGTATCGCCGTGGTCATGATTCGTTTGGCGCGCGTAGGCGCCACCAAGAAGCCGTATTACCGTGTGGTTGTAATTGAGAAGGATCGGGCTCGCAACGGGCGTTCGATCGAAGTTGTAGGGACGTACAATCCCCGGACTAACCCGGCGACCGTGAACCTGGTCCATGATCGCATCCAGTACTGGGTGAGCGTTGGCGCGCAGCTTTCGGATCGCGTAGCCAAGCTGGTGGCGAAGTTTCCGGCTGCTGCTGCATCTACTGCTGAACCGGCATCGGCCGCAGCGTAGATCAAACAGCGTAGATCAAACAGCGTAGGTCGAACCTGGATTGGGCTTGGATTGCGGGCGATTCCTTTTCTAAAGCTTGAATTTACTGACGGCTTAGCGGGTGTGCTGATAGTATTGCCCACATTAACAAAGCTCGATGTTGATTCAGCAAGGTTTTGGACGGGAAATTCGTCCAGAATATCCGAAAGCTTTGGGGATGGAGTACGCGCATGACCCAATTGGATATGATCGCGGTGGACGAATTGGTGCGGGAAATTGCCCGCGCTCTCGTTGATGCGCCGGACGCAGTGCAGGTAGAATCCGATAGCCGCGAAGAGAACACAGTTCTCAGGTTGCGGGTAGCGCCCCAGGATGTGGGCAAAGTGATCGGCAAGCAGGGTCGAACGGCACGGTCAGTGCGTACGATTCTGGGCGCGGTGAGCATGAAGCTGCACCATCGCTACACGCTCGACATCCTCGAAGAAGAAGACTAAGGACTGGCCGTCCTAGCGCCCCTCGGGTGGCTGATCCGGATTCAGTGATGGTCTGCGGGTTGGTTGCGGATGCGGGGTTTGCGATGACGGCTGAACAGAATTGGGTCTGGCTGGCTCGGATTCGCAAGGCTCAGGGTCGCAAAGGCGAAGTGCTGGCCGAGATTCTGACCGATTTTCCTGAAAAATTCAGTGAACGCAAGCGGGTTTGGCTGCTCTCCGCGGCTGGTCTGGCTGGCGAAGCTGCGCGTGAAGTCGCGCTCGATTCCTATTGGCTGAATAAGAGCCAGGCGGGCGGAATTGTGCTGCACTTTGCCGGGGTGGACTCGATCAACGAGGCTGAGAAGCTGCGCGGACTGGTGGTTGCGGTTCCACGAGCCGAACGGGCGCCGCTGGGCGAGGACGAGGTGTACGTCGGCGACCTGATTGGCTGTTCGCTGGTTAATGTGGCTTCAGAGCCTGCGCGGAATGTCGGCGTGATCGAGGATGTGGATCGGGATGCGGGGCCGGTGGCGCTACTGGTGGTCAAGGCCGCTGAGAGTGGCGAGGAGATCCTGGTGCCATTTGCGAAGGCTTATCTGCGTGGGATCGACTTCGAGGCTCGGCGGGTGGAGATGGCACTGCCGGAAGGGTTGATTGAGGTGCAGTTGCCGGATCCGAAGCGCAGTGCTGGCCAATAATCTGCGGTGGTCATAGAGTAGATCAGCAACATTCAGTGTTAGATTTCCGGGGAAAATCGATCCCCAACGATGCGTCCCTCCCACATCTCCAGACAAAGGACGTCTGGAGATATGGGGCACCTCGATCTATGTTTCATACTTTTTTATGTTTCATACTTTGCGGGTGGGCGAAGACGGTGGGATTTACAACAATTGCCGGATATTTATCGATATGTGAGGGGTTGCCATTGGCCGTCTTTGCTCTTGATGGCGAGGCCGAGTGGGCGCGGCGGTCCGGTTGGTGGGATGGTGACTTCTACCCAAAGCTCCTGACCGGAGGAGTGTACAGTCGCCAGCGGATCGGTTGCGTGTTCGGGCAGGTAGAAGTCGACGAGCTGCTGCAGAATGGCGTCGGCACAGGCTGCGGCATCCCTCTTCAGCAGCAGTTCCTGACTGGCACGGTCGTCCTCTCCGCTTGAGAACCTTTGCACCACGAGCTTTCCGTTCGTTACACCGAGCGTAGCGAATAGATATCGGCTCGTGTTCCGTTCCATCTTGCCGTGCTGGTCGAACTCAATAGGTGCGGCATGCGTGCTCAGCTGGGTTTGTTCTGATGGCTGAGTTACCCCGCAAGCGTCTACTTTGAGCTGGGTGCTCAGGTAGCGGCCACGCATGACCGCTTCGGGGTCGAAGGCTACCGCGCGGGTCCAGACGCGAGGGCTGGTGTGGCGCTGGTAGAGGTATTTGGCGGCGATGGAGGAAACCAGAGCCAGTTGAATGGCGAGCACAGCGATCGACGTGCGGGCTATGGTCATGTTGCCTCCCCGGTGGCGGCTGCTGATGGCCGATTCATATGGGCGATCAGGCGGCGGCGGGTTTTTTCGAGTGCCCAGCCTCCGGCGATAAACAGGATGCCGAGGCTGATGAGGCCTAGAGATCGTCCGATCTTGTCAAAGATGTCACTGAAGTAGAACCACATGACTGAGATGGCGAAGCAGAGGATTCCGTAATTGACGAGAGGTTTCGATGACTGGCGCACTCCCCACCAGGCTAGAAATATTGCCATGGCAGCAACCAGCGCGTGAGCCGCCAGGCTCGGAGTGCTGTGCGTGTACGTGGCGTTGGCTTGGCCGTTCCAATAAGTAGTGGATGCCGGGGTCTGGCAGAAAGGCAATGCGGTGCTGGTCACGATTGCAGCGAGGACCGGGATTATGCTCCGCCGCAGACGGATTAAAGCGATGATGAGTGGCAGGGCCACGATGAGTAGCCAGCCCCAAATGCGGGTGCTCAGGGGCAAGAAGGCGTAGCTGCCGTAGCTCCACTCCCACCCTGAGAGCAGGAGGATATTGGCGACGATCAATCCAATCGCTCCGGCGGTGAAGCACAGGCTCCAAACCACTTTACGGCTGGAGCCGAGCCAGAAGGTTAGATAGAGCACCGCCCAGACGGAGATCATGCGTGCCAGGTAAACGCCGCCGCCGTGATGCTGGCCGGCGTAGTATTCCCACTCGCAGAAGAGCCATGCGGGAAAGAGGAGAACGGTGAGGGTCTGCTGGGCTTCGTCGTGCAGGAGCGCCCATCCGGCGAGAGCGGCGATGGCCCAGAGCAGGATGGCGGCTGGCCAATGCTCCTGAATGTTGAAGATCTGGCCGACGAGGGCGATGGCGGCGCCGGTGGAGATGGTTCCTACGGCATGGATGGTAGTGGATAGGTCGCGAAAGGCGGCGCGGCTGATGGCTCCGCCAAGGTGAAAGACACTGACCATGGCGAGGACAAGCAGAAAACGGGCGAGCGGGCTGATCTGGTCCCAGTGGGCGCTCACGAAGAGAACGACGCCGCAGGCGAGCAGGATGGCTCCCAGGATGAGGGCGACGAGGCCCTGCCAGCGCAGGCCAGCGGGCTTGTTTTGGTTGGTCTCAAAGGCGCGGATGCTGGCGGCTACGTTGGCGTCGATGACTCCGGCGGTTTGCCAGCGGATTAGTAGGCGTTCCAGATGGGACATGGCCGTTTGTCCCAAGTAAAGCATGGATGAGGCCGATGGCGAGAGTGAAAAGTGCATATATTCAAAGGTGGACTCCTTCCCACATCCCCCGCAAAGACTGCGGGTAGATATGGTGTGCCCAGTCCTAGAAGGGGAAGTGGGGCGACCCATTTTGCGGTGCGTTCGATTGGTTGCTGGGCGGTTTGTGACGATGCGATTTGAGATTCTTACGATTTTTCCGGAGATGTTTCGCGGGTTTTTTGAGCACGGGGTGGTGAGCCGGGCGCAGAAGACGGGGCTGGTCGCGATTGGGGTGCATGATCTGCGCGGGTTTACGCATGACCGGCATCGGACGGTGGATGACCGGCCGTTTGGCGGGGGCGAGGGGATGGTGCTGAAGGCTGAGCCGCTGGCTGAGGCGCTGGACGCGCTCGGTGTGCGTCCAGTCACAGATCGGGAGGAAGCGTCACGTCAGCGAGAGGGCGTGGTTTTGCTTTCGGCGCAGGGTCGGCCGTTTACGCAGGCGGTGGCCCGGGAACTGGCACAGCTGGACCGGGTGGTGCTGATTTGCGGCCGGTACGAAGGGGTGGATGAGCGGGTGAATGCGCTCTATTGCGACCGCGAGCTTTCGATTGGGGATTATGTGCTGAGCGGAGGGGAACTGGCGGCGGCGGTGGTGCTGGACGCTGTGGCGCGGCTGGTGCCGGGGGTGCTGGGGAATGAGGCTTCGAGCGAGTTTGAGAGCTTTGGGGTGGGGGATGGGGCGATTACGGCTTCAGTTGATGTGGACGGGGTTCCGCGGTCGCAGCATGGGGCGGGCGGGTTGCTGGATTATCCGCATTACACGCGGCCGGCGGAGTTTCGCGGGGTTGTCGTGCCCGAGGTGCTGATGGGCGGGGATCACGCGGCTGTGCGCAAATGGCGGAGGGAGCAGCAGTTGCGGAAGACGCTCAGGAATCGGCCGGATCTGCTGGAGCAGGCGGTGTTGAGCGAAGCCGATGCGAAAATTCTTGATCGACTGCGAGCAGAGACGAAAACGGATTTTTAACGGAAATCGCCGGGGGCTACAATGCGTGGAATTAACTGCATGGAATTAACCCTATTTAGCGCATAATGAAGATGGAGCTGTCACTCTGGCACCCCCGGGACATTATTACTTTATTACTTTTTAGTTCAATTTCGGGTAACCGAGGCCACATTTTCCGTTGATTGAATTGCGGTCTGTTGGCGGCGGTTCTGGGCGGAATTGCGATTCTCTGGTAAACTGAAAGTTCTGAATTCAACACTCTACCTGCGTGATGCAGGCGAGCAGGAAAGTAGCAGAGCATGTCTATTCATCCCGTAATGCAGCGCTTGGCGGATAAGCTGAAGCGTACCGATTTGCCGGCGTTTAAGGCTGGCGACCAGATTCGTGTGCAGGTCAAGATCAAGGAAGGCGACAAAGAACGTCTTCAGGCTTTTGAGGGCCTTGTGATTGCCATCAAGAATGGCCCCGAGGGCTCGTTCACGGTGCGCAAGATGAGCTTTGGCCAGGGTGTCGAGCGCATTTTCCCCTTCAACTCCAAGGTTGTGGACAAGGTGGAGAAGGTTCGCAGCTACCGGGTTCGCCGGGCTAAGCTGTTCTACATTCGCGGATTGCGCGGCAAAGCTGCCCGCATGAAGGAAGTGGCGCGGGACAGGGTCTAGTTCCCGTCTAGTCGCGTCCAGCCCGCTTCGCTTTTAACCCGTTTTCGAAAAGAGCCTCGGCATGCGTGCCGGGGCTTTTTTGTGTCCGTGCTCGGTTTCTATACTGGTTGGAGGGTGGCTCGGGTGGGATCGAAGAAGAAATCAGATGTGGTCGCGGCGGTGGAGTGGGCGTGCGGGTGGGAGTTTGAGCTGGCGGCTCGGGCTGAGGGCGCGCGGCTGATTGCCGGAGTGGATGAGGTAGGGCGCGGGCCGCTGTTTGGGCCAGTGGTGGCGGCGGCGGTGATTTTGCCGCCGGAGGCAGAGCTTGATGGGCTGAATGATTCGAAGCAGCTTTGCGAGGCGGATCGGGAGCGGTTTGACGCGGTGGTGCGTGAGCTTGCGGTGTGCTGGGCGGTGGCTGAGGTGGATGTGCAGACCATAGACCGAATCAATATCCTGCAGGCTTCGCGGCTGGCGATGCGACTGGCGGTTGAGTTGTTGGAGCGTCAAGGCTGTTTGCCTGATCACCTTCTGATCGACGGGAATCAGAGGATCGATTTTGGGATTGCGACCGGTTGCCGGCAGACGACGATTGTGCAGGGAGATGCACGCAGCTTGTCGATTGCGGCGGCAAGCGTGGTTGCCAAGGTGCATCGGGATCGGTTGCTGCGCGAACTGGATGAGCGATTCCCGGGGTATGGACTGGCGCGCAATAAAGGCTACTCGACGCGTGAACATAAAGAGGCGCTGTTACGTCTTGGGATTACAGAGATGCATCGGCGGAGTTTTCAGCCGGTTGCGGATCTATTTGAGGCTGAGATTGAGGTGATGGACCTTGATTTTGGGCTACTGGAGGATTGATGTCGTGGATGTAGTCATTTTGACGAAGGCGGCGGGCAGGCTTGCAATGGCCTTGTCGATTTTCTTGCTTCGAGAGGTGCGGCGGCTGTGTATATGCCTGCTGCTTGGGTACGAGTTGCTGTTTATTTTGAAGTCACTGTTTGACCTGTTTTCAGGAGGCGAAGCGAAGATGATTGCGTGGTGGTGGCATTTGCAGAAGGACGGTTCTTCTCTGGGCCAACTCTTCGCTCCCTTTAACTTATGGAAGTTCTTGTTCGATCAATTGCTCGTTTTGGCGGTTTTGGGTGGGTTGTGGTTCTTTGAGCGGAAATACCCGAGGCGATTGAGCCAGAGCGTGACGCAGGCATAGCTGCCGATTCCGGGTCGGGCAGGTGGGTCCGGTTCAGGCTGGGCTGGGTTTGGAAATTCTGCGGGATTTCCACCAGTCCAGAATGGGCCGGGCGATGAACAAGACTGCCATGACCAGGGTAATGCCGAGCGGGGTGGTGACTCCGGCTTTGACTTGCCACCAGTAGTGGAGCAGGCCAAGGCATACGGATAGATAGACGAGCTTATGCAGCATTTGCCAGCGCTTGCCGCCCAGGCGGCGGATGGCTCCTGTGGTTGAGGTCAGCGCCAGGGGCACGAGCAGGAGCCACGCAGCTACGCCGACGGTGATGAAGCGGCGTTTGAGGACATCCTGATACATGGTGTTGGGGTCGAAACTGGCGTAGAGGCCGACGTAGGCGAACATGTGCAGGGATGCGTAAAAGAAGGCGAATAATCCGAGGAGCCGGCGGAATTTGATGAGCCAGCTGAGCCTGGACCAGAGCTTGCGCAGGGGTGTGATGGCGAGCGAGATGACCAGCAGGCGAAGTGCGGCGAGTCCGGTCGAGAATTCGATGTTTGCGGTGGGGTCGGGGCCAAGGTTGTTGGTGACGGCGCCGTACGTGAGGATGGCTGCCGGGTAAAGGCAGACCAGCCAGGTCAGGGTCTTGAGCGTGATTAGAGTTGGCTTGTTCATAGCAAGTTAGCCGCGCTAGGCGCGTGGTAGCGAGTTGGCGTGCGTGTCGGTGGCTAGAAGTTCTTGCGCAGGTCCATGCCGTTGTAGAGCGATGCTACCTGGTCACCGTAGCCGTTGAACATGAGGGTGGGGTGGCGCTGGGCGTAGAAGGGCTGGCCGATGCGACGCTCGGTCTTCTGGCTCCAGCGGGGGTGGTCCTTGTTTGGGTTCACGTTGGAATAGAAGCCGTATTCGTCGGGGGCGGCATCGTTCCAGGTGGTGGAGGGCTGCTTGTCAACGAACTTGATCTGGACGATGGATTTGGCGGATTTGAAGCCGTATTTCCAGGGGACGATGATGCGAACGGGCGCGCCGTCCTGGTTGGGGAGAACGTCGCCGTAAAGGCCGACTGTGAGAAGGGTGAGCGGATTCATGGCTTCATCCATGCGCAGGCCTTCGGAGTAGGGCCAGTTGTAGCCGAAGGGAGCCCATTTTTCGACTTTGCTGCTGAAGTAGCTGATGAACTGGACGTATTTGGCGTTCGAGAGCGGATCGCACTGCTTGATGAGCTCTGAGAGCGAGTAGCCAACCCAGGGAATGACCATGCTCCAGCCCTCGACACAGCGGAAGCGATAGGTGCGGTCTTCGAGGGGGTGCATCTTGAGCAGAGTGTCGATGTCGAAGGTTTTGGGACTCTTGACCAGGCCGCTTACTTTAATGCTCCAGGGGCGGGTGGGAAGGCTGCCGGCGTTTTTGGAGGGATCGGTCTTGTCGGTGCCGAACTCGTAGAAATTGTTGTAGTGGGTGATGTCATTGATGGTGGTGAGTTCTTCGCCGGTGGTGGAGAGCGGGCTCTTGACGGTTTCTAGCTTGCCTGCGGCCTGGACAGAGCTCGAGGGCGAGAGGATTTGGCTGAAGTTGCCGGCTGCGAGGGCTGCGGCTCCGGTGGCGGCTGCTCCGGTGATGAAGCTGCGGCGGTCGAGCCATTTTTCTCTTGGGGTGAGCTCGGAGGATGGAATATCTGTGCCGGTCAGCGGGTCGGGTGTACGGATGAGCATTTCAAACCTCGTAACAGCGGGGAGCAGAGACCTGGAACAGGGAATAGAAATGTTCTGTATCGCCTTAACCCGCAACACCATTAGAGTACGCGGATTCAGTTCTCGTTACAGAGTACGTTTGGAATTGTGGAAGAGATTTGGGCTAGGCGGGGAGGGTGGTTTCGCCAGCGAGTAGGCGGTAGAGGGTGGAGCGGCTGATGCCGAGTTGGCGAGCGGCGCGGAGCTTATTGCCTCGGTTGAGTGCGAGAACGAGCTGGATATGGCGGTGAATGACGGCGTCGAGGTTTAGTTCGTCTGAATTTTGGAGGGGTGAAGGATTCAAGTGGGCGGAGGTTTGCAGGTCTGTTGTCTCACGAGGATTGGAGAACTGGGCGATTCGGAGAACGGGTCCGAGAGCGGGCGCGAGAGCAGGAGCAAGATCTGAGGGGTTCAGAATGCCGGTGGTGGAGTCGATTATGGCAGATTCAAGGACGGAGGCGAGTTCGCGAACGTTGCCGGGCCAGGTGTGTTGGAGGAGGGCTGGGAGGGTTCCAGGGGCAAGGACGGCCGTTGGTTGCTGATAGCGGCGGCAGATGCGGTCGATGAGCGCCTGGGTGATGGGGGCGATGTCTTCGCGGTGTTCGCGTAGTGGAGGTAAGGGAAAGCGGACGGCGGTGAGGCGGAATGCGAGGTCTGACAGGAATTGGCCATGGGCTGCGAGTTGGCGCAGAGAGGTGTGGGCGGAGACCAGCAGGAGGAATCGAGGCGCGCGCGCTGAATCTTCCGCAGGTGCGCTCTGGATCATCTTGACCAGGTTGAGGAGCAGTCCCTGACCGGCGGAGGCCAGCAGGTCGACGCGGTCGAGGTAGAGGGTGCCTGACAGGAGCATGGAGTCGGCTTCGGTGGCTAGCCATTCCCGTGCGTCGCGGCGGCGGAAGGGCAGGCCGTGAAGCGCCGCGTGGTGATGAAGGAGTTGTGCGAAGAGGTATTTGCCGGTTCCGGCCTCGCCCTCGATGGCAGCCAGCTGGAGACGGGGTGCGGTGATTTCGGCCTGTAGCATGAGACGCCGCAGGGCAGAGCTGAGTCCGACAAACGACGCACAATCGGACGGAGCCGAATCCTCAGAGCCGTCGTTGGCGGCGCTTGAAGAGTTCGGCGAAAAGTTGTGCGACGACCCCTGTAAGCGATTGAGCATGTGTATGGTTCGTTACTTGTTCCTGGGCATGTGCGATGGCGGAACTGCCGTGGGTCTTTTATCGGCGGAGGGATAAGGAACTTGAGAGGGGAGGGGTCGGGAGATATCTGCAGGAGTTCTAAGAATCTATAGACATGGATATCTCACCTTGGGCATGCAATACATGCGCCGAAAGGCAGGGTACTCGTCCTAGCGGTTCTATCGAGTTAATTAGCGGACGCGTTTGGATGGTTCGTCGGATGCGATTTCGCCGTCGCGGATGTGGACTACGCGGTGCGCGTACTCGGCGATATCGGGCTCGTGGGTGACGAGGACGATGGTATTGCCGTTGGACTGGAGTTCGTCGAAGAGGGCCATGATTTCAACGCCGGTCTTGGAGTCGAGGTTGCCGGTGGGCTCGTCGGCGAGGATGATGGATGGGCGATTCACCAGGGCGCGGGCGATTGCCACGCGCTGGCGCTGGCCGCCGGAGAGCTCGTTGGGCTTGTGGTTCATGCGGGTGTCGAGGTTGACGTTGCGCAGGGCTTCCTTGGCGCGCTCGAGGCGCTCGGCGGAGGGAGTGCCGTTGTAGATGAGCGGCAGTTCTACGTTTTGCAGGGCCGAGGCGCGAGCCAGCAGGTTGAAGGTCTGGAAGACGAAGCCGATTTCCTTGTTTCGGATGCGGGCGAGTTCGTCGTCGTCCAGGGAGCTGACGAGCTGGTTATTGAGCCAGTAATTGCCTTTGCTGGGGGAATCGAGGCAGCCGATGAGGTTCATGAAGGTGGATTTGCCGGAGCCGGAGGGGCCCATGATGGCGACGTATTCGTTGTCCTTGATCTTGAGTGAGATGCCGCGAAGGGCGCTGACCTGCTGCTCGGAGCCCATGTCATAGGTCTTCCACAGGTCTTCGACGACGATCATGTCGCGTTGCACGGCGGTGGTAGAGATTGATTCCGGGTTGGTAATTGTGTTCGAAGCCATAGATGATTCCTTCGGGGGCTAAAGCCCCGCCGAATTAAGTCGGCATGTGGCGCGGCTAGAACCGCGCCCTTTCAAAACAGAGGACAAAACAAAGAACAAAGCTGCCCTTCTCAGCTTACAGAATTATCAGCTGCCGGGTGAGGGAGTGGCTGCGCTGGGTTTGACATCATCTCGTTTGAGAAGCGCGCCACCCTTGAGGGTGCGCAGGGTCTTGAATGGGCCGGTTACGATCTCCTGGCCTTCGTTAAGGCCGGAGACGACTTCAATGTCTGTGGCGCCGGTGATCCCGGTGGTAACTGGAACAAAGACGGCGCGGAGCTTGCCTCTGTCGTTTTTGACGGTGAAGACGCCCTGAACGGGAGCGGCGGGCTTGGCGCCGGGGGGCAGGGTTGCCGCGGATGCTGCGGTAGTGAGGAGCGGCTTGCCGTTGGCGTCGAGCTTCTCAGGCACGTGGTTGGTGAGGGCCTGGATGGGTATCGTCAGCACGGTGGCCTTATGGGCAGTGGTGATCTTGGCGGTGGTGGAGAGGCCGGGACGAAGGTCTTTGTCGGGAGCGTCAAGGGTGATGACGACTTTGAAGTCCTTGGCTTCTTCGGTGCCGGTGGTGCTTTGCGATGTGGCGATGCCGGTGGAGCGCAGGATGGCCTGATCGCCGACCAGGGTAACGTGGCCTTTGAAGGTGCGGCCGGGCAGGGCGTCGACGGAGACGTCCGCTGGTTGGCCTATCTGGATGTTGACAATGTCGGTTTCGTCGACTTTGACTTCGGCGGTGATGACGCTCATGTCGGCCAGGGTCATGAGCGTTGACCCTTCGGCGTTCTGGATGCCGACGACGACGGTTTCTCCTTCACGGACGGGCAGGTTGGTCACAATGCCGTCAAACGGCGCGACGGAAACGGTCTTGTCGAGGGCATCGACATCGGAGCGCAGCATCGCCTGGTTGTTGGTGATCTTGGCGCGAGCGGAATCGGTCTGGGCTTTAGATTGCACCAAGGCGGCATCGGACTGGGCGAGAGTGGCTACGGCGAGGTCGTAGGCGGCTTTTTTCGCGTCGAAGTCCTGCTTATTCATGATGCCGGCCTGGAAGAGCGCCTGGGCGCGATCCCAGTCCAGCCGTTTTTGTTCGAGGTCGGCCTTTGAGTGCTCAACGGTGGCTTCGGCCGTCTTTTCGGCGGCGACGTAGGAGGCAACGTCGGTTTTTGAGGACGAGATCATGGCCTGCTGGGCGTCGACGTTGGCCTCTGGCTGCACGTTCTCAACGCGGGCCAGCACCTGGCCTTTGGTGACGTGGTCGCCTTCCTTTACCTCGAGGTGGGTAATGCGGCCGAACGAGGTTGCGCCTACGTTCACAAAAGTCTTGGGCCTGATCTGGCCGGTGCCGCTGACGACGGTGGCGAGATCTTGCCGGACGACTTTGCCGGTGAGTACGGTGGTGTTGCCGGACTGGGCCTTCCAGACCATGAACCACACAAGGCCAGCCACGGCCAGAACGCCGAGTACGATGAAGATGACTTTTTTCATATCTTGAGTGCTGTTGAGGAAGTCTCCGTTTTCAGTGTACGCAAGGAATGGCTGACAGGTTCCCGGAAAACCGGGGCAGGGCGCAGTGAAATTGAGGTCAGGGAACTGTCGGGAGTGACGTTTTTTCACAATTGAGGTCCAACATGCATCCTTATCCTTGCCCGGACCTCTTTGAAACCCTAGAATAAGAGGTCGCAGGAGTGGTACAAAGTGATCAAGCAGGATATGAAGCAGATTTTGGCAGAGATGCCTCGGATTTCTAAGATTTCGGGCTACGGGATATTTGCGGCAGCGCTTTGCTTGTCAATAATGGGCTCTGGGATGAGCGCTGGGGCTAGCGGGTTGCAGGAGCCCGCAACACCGCAGGCTGGCGCACCTGCACAAAGCCAGACAGCCCCGCCGGCCACTGCCGACGACTCCAGCCGCCAGAAGCTGGACAAGCCGGAGCAGGAAGTCGATCCGCTGAAGCGCAAGCTCTCGGACAAGCAGAAGATCGGCCGTCAAAAAGAGCTGAGGCAGGAGCTTTCCTCGACGTACAAAACCTGGCTGAACCAGGATGTGGCGTGGATCATCTCCGATGAGGAGAGGAATGCTTTCAAGAATCTGACAAACGATGAGGAGCGGGACGCTTTCATCGAGCAGTTCTGGCTGCGACGGAATCCCAATCCGGATTCGCCCGACAATGAGTTTCGCGAGGAGCATTATCGGCGCATCGCTTACGCGAACGAGCACTTTGCTGCCGGCAAGCCGGGATGGAAGACGGATCGCGGTCATATTTACATTTCATTCGGAAAGCCGGATTCTATCGATTCGCACCCTTCGGGCGGCAGCTATGAGCGTCCAATGGACGAGGGCGGCGGCGAGACTTCGACCTTCCCCTTTGAGGTTTGGCACTACCGGTATCTTGAGGGCGTAGGCGACAACATCGATCTGGAGTTTGTGGATACCTGCCAATGCGGTGATTACCATTTCACGATCGATCGGTCAGAGAAGGATGCTTTGCTGCGCGTACCGGGCGGCGGCGAGACGCTGTACGAGCAGATGGGCAAGGCGTCGAAAGCCGACCGCTTCAAGGGCGGCCTCGAAAACCTGGGCACCGGGCCTATGTCGGCTGGCCAGGAGTCGAAGGAGTTTGATCGCATCGAGCTGGCGGCAAAGTTGTTTGCTCCGCCTCCGGTGAAGTTCAAGGATCTGGAAAGCTTCATTTCGGAGCATAAGCTGATTACCGGGCCGATCTTCCCGTTCGATGTTCGTACGGACTTCGTCAAGGTGACGGAGGATACGGTTCTGGTGCCAATCACGATCCAGATTCGTAATAAGGACGTGACGTTTACCACCAAGGACGGGGTGTCCAAGGGAGTGGTGAACATTCTGGGTAAGGTTTCGACGATCACTCACAAGACGGTTCAGACTTTTGAGGACACGGTGGAGATTACCGAGCCGTCGGAGTTGCTGCCGAAGACGCTTGAGGGACAGAGGCTTTACTGGAAAGCTCTGCCGCTACGGCCGGGCTCGTACCGCCTGGACATCGGAGTCAAGGATGTGAACAATCCGGATCACATCGGCATCTTTGCGCAGAGCATTTCGGTTCCCAAATACGATGACGAGAAGCTTGAGACGTCTTCGTTGATCCTGGCCAGCCGCATGGAGCGCGTTCCAAGCCAGGCGATCGGTACCGATAAGTTTGTAATTGGGAACACTTACATCTGGCCTCGGGTGAGCACGAATCCTGTGACGCCGGTGAAGTTTACACGCGATCAGCACCTGAATTGCTGGATGCAGGTATACGGCCTGGGCATGGATGACAAGACCAAGAGCAACTCGGCGACGGTGACGTACGAGATTCGAGATACTGCGTCGGACAAGCTGTTGCTGGCGACGAGCGAGGCTTCCAAGGACATAAGCGCGCACAGCGATCAGTTGACAATGGAGCGCAGCGTGGCGCTGGCGGGACTGCAGCCGGGCAAGTACAAGATGACAATTCGGATTAATGACGCAATTTCAGGACATGAGATTGCGCAATCAGCCCCTTTTGTCGTGGAATAGAGTTCATCCCCCTACGAACGGTACAACCGGGCGACTGATCCGGTTGACTGGATGGCTTTGTGATTCGAGGAGCAAATCCTCATCAGGAGAAGGTCAGGTCGCATGCATTTCAATCACCGATAAACAGTGAAGCGTATTTTGCGACAATTCGTAGTTGGGTGCTCCGCGCTGATTGCCCTGGGAGGTTTCGTCTCTGACGAAGCTGCACTCGGGGCGGCCTTTACAGTTGGCGGAGGATCGGTAGCAGGGGTGGTTTCGGATGCTACCGGTACGCCCCAGATTGGGGTGGTGGTCGAGTTGCTTCGATCGGACTCCACTCTGGTTGCGCGGGCGTATACGGATCGTAAGGGCAGCTATAGTTTTGCGCTCATCCTGCCAGGGCAATACGCGCTGAAGGCGATGGGCGACGGTTTCTTACCGACCTTAAAGCAGAACCTGCGCATTCGAGCTAATTCCGTTGTCAATCTGACATTGAATAGTCTGTATGACCTGATGCAGTGGGCTCCGCAGCCGCGCAGGCCGCGTCCTCAGGGCGAGGATGACTGGACCTGGACGCTGCGTACGGCTGAGAGCCGTCCGCTGTTGCGCTGGCAGGAGGATGGGTCGCCGATTGTGGTGTGGGATGGGTCGGCTGAGACAAGACATGGTTCGGCTGCGAAGCGGAAGACTCGAGTCTTGGCATCCGGTGGAGACGGGCAGTTTGGTACTGGCGTGGAGCGGGTTTCGGTCCAGACGCGCGACGACCATTCGGCTCGGCGCAGGTTGGCAATGAGTGCCGATGTTGCTCCGGATACAGCCGGGCTGATGGATGCGATGCTGGGATTCCGGCAGGAGATGGTGAGTTCGGGGCTGGGATCGAGTTCGGTGCAGAGCCTAGTGGCGGTGATGGCCGATCCCGAGGTTGGATCGGGCAGTCAGCAAGGACTTCAGGCAGCGTCGATGCGGACGTGGGAGTCGCTGCAACTGCTGGATAGTCTTGATGCTGAGGCGGGTTCAGATCAAGTATTGGCACGGGTTGGAAACGGCAGCGAAGTTCTTGCGGCTTTGCCGTTTGCCAGTTTGACTGTGCATCACGGGCAGTCGGCTCTGGAATACCGCGTGGCTACTGCGCGGGCGGCAGACCCGCAAGCGGACGAGACGACACCGGGAGCGTGGCTGCCGATTTTGAGCGAGCGGGCTGGGGAATTGGTTCTGGAGCATGGGCTGCATCAGGAACTGGGGTGGTCTAAGAGCGCCGGTCCGGCCGAGATGCAGCTGGTGATTTACGGGGACAATGTTGAGAATCCGATGATTGAGGGTTCTGGACGGTTGAGCGCCGGCGAAGATGTAGAGCAGTGGGTGCTGCTGGACAAGGCAAGCGGGCTGCTGCGGGCTGCCGGACCAAATTACTCTACGGCGGGAATGCTGGCATCGGTCGAGAGCAAGCTGCCGGGGCATAATCGAGTAAAGCTTAGCTATGCCAGTGGGGATGCACTGGTGATGCAAACTTCGCTGAAGCCTGAAGATGTCGGGACGATTCTGCTGGGTGCCCGTGCGCGACGTGCGCAGATGTACTCGCTGGCATTATCGGGAACGATGGATGGAATCGGAACGCGCTGGCGTGCCAGCTACCGCTGGCAGCCGGAGTCGACAGTGACTGAAGTTGCTCCGTTTGCGGTTGATGCAAGCGAACCTTATTTAAATATCTATATTCGCCAGCCGATTCGGATTGTGCATGTAAACCGTGACGGGCAGGCCAGCCAAGGTGGCCTGGAGGCGCAGGTGGATCTGCGGAACCTGCTGGCTGAGGGGTATCAGCCCTTTTTGACCAGCGATGGGTCGCATCTGTATTTTGCTCAGGCTCAGCGGTGTGTGCGGGGCGGCTTGGCGTTTACGTTCTGACCCGGACCATCTTAGGCGCGAGAAGACTGCGCCTAAGATGGGGCACCCGTGTTGGATTCCTCCAGCGAGGGCCTCAGCCGAAGCTCTGAAAATCTGTCCAGAATTGTGGCCAGGGTTGGCGAGGCGGACCGCAGACGTAGATTTCGGTGTGTGAGCGAGATTCTTCATTGTTCTGGTCTTGCGCGTACGGAACTGTTGCGGCGAGGCGGCAGTTGGTAAGCTGCCTGTCAGCGAATCTGCGCGAAAGGCCGACTACAATGAGCGTGGATGGGGTTGGCTGAGGGTAGCCGCGCAGCCACGCGGAGTTGGTGCCGCTGATGGGCGGCGGCAGATGGTAGTGCGAGGTTCCGAGGATTTCGATCGCGCCTTGTTCGCCGTAGTTGCCTACGAGAATGCCAACGCCAGCCTGCTGGTCTGGTGGTAGCGAGTCGCGAACCTGGGCGATGGTTCCGAGCATGACATCCCAGCCGAGTTCTTCGCGGAGGTCGCCGTTGCGGGCAAGGGCAAAGTCGTGCAGCGGTCCGCTGGAGGCGACGGGTATGAGGATGGCGCAGATGTAGAGTCCGCAAACGGCGAGGCCAGTGAAGAAGACAACCTCTGTGGAGCGCCTCCATAGGGTCGAAAAAGACAATATCCAGCGCTCACCCGCTGTTGCGCCCATCGCCAGCAGCATGGGATAGGCGGCAGCGAGGTAGTAGCCGCGGCCTTTACCGACCCAGAAGAGCAGAAGCGGGATGAGGTACATCCAGGCCATGGGGCGGTAGCGGCGGTCACGGAGGAACGCGATCAGGCCAACTAGCCAGATTGGGGCGGCGAATAAGTTGGCGCAGATGAGGAATTGGTCGCTGAGGAAGCCGTTTGCCCGGCCCTCGCCGATATCGCGGGTATGGATGTGCTGAAGAAAATGCCATGAGATAAAGTCGTGGCGAATCTGCCAGAGAAAATTGGGCATGAAGATGGCGATAGCCAACGCGACGCCGGCCCAGAACCATCGGTTGAGGAAATAGCGGCGGGCAGGGGTGAGCAGGAGCGCGCCGAGGATTCCGGTGATGAGAAAGAGGACGGTGTACTTGGTTTGGAGACCAAGGCCGAGGACTAAGCCTATTGCCAGCCACAATCTAGGATTTTGGCTTTTCAAGAGGCGGACGACGAAGTACGCGGCAAGCACCCACCAGAGGTAGTCGAAGGTGGAGTATTGAAATTCGGTGCCTTCAAAGAGAGGCAATGGCGAGAGCGCTACGGCCAGGGCCGCTGTGACCTGGGCCAGACGCTGGCCGCCAAGTGCGCGCGCCATGAGGCCGCTAACTACGATGGCTGCGGATTGGGCGATAACTGAAAAGAGGCGCAGACCAACCATCGAGACGCCAAAGAGGCTCAGGCTGATGTGCTCCAATAGGGGCGTCAGCGGAGGATAGGCGACGAATCCCCAGTCGAGATGACGGGCATCGGAGAGAAATTGGAACTCGTCGCGATGGAAGCCGTAGCGGTTGTTGGTAAGCAGATGCAGGATGGCGACGGCCGCTGCGATGGCTAGCAGAATCCCGGTGTTAACACGAGAATATGGGGTGGTAGACGGCCAGCTGTTCGCAGGTTTCATGCTTCCCGTGCCCTTTGAATTGTTAATCGATTGGATTGCGAATGGGCGTTGCTGGTATTGCTGTACGCTTGGGTGGCCGGTTCGGTTCCATAGGCCTGGGGATGGTTGGCCAGAATTTTGGATTATGGTAAACTTCTCCGAGTGGACAGTGTTTTGGCCTGTTCTGAATGAGGCGGCTTCCCGGCTGCCGGCGTCAAGCAAACATAATGGACCTGTAGCTCAACTGGCAGAGCATTCGACTCTTAATCGACAGGTTGTGGGTTCGATTCCCACCGGGTCCACCAAATCAAACACATATTAGAGAGACGTGCACTCGGGACCACTAAGTGGATGTATCTCTATGATTATGAAGTTGTAGTGACATTTTTTCTGGAGTCCGTTACCTTTGCTTCAACAACAGCCACAAATTTAAGGGGACTCCGTGATAGTCACATTTGCAGCCAAGGGAAAGAACAGCTGGGCCGTTTCTCGCTCCGGCAAACCATTCGCAGAAGTAATGCTCAGTGGCGGGGTGGCCACCGCTACGATACTTAGACCACTCAACCCGGAAGAATCCGTTTGCTTGTCGGATTTCATGAAAGACGTCCGAGATGGCCGAATGTGGTGCTAGAAGCGCAAGGCACTATGCAGGTCGGAAATGAAGAACCAATAGAGATCGTTGAATGTGCACCCGTGGGAAAGAACTGCTGACCGTTGACAATGAGGCATGTAGTAGTGGCGGACACCCGTTTGCGCGCGACTCGGTTGATGGTCCTATAGGATTATTCCATGCCTCAGAAGCCTGAGAGTTCGCGTGGCCGCAGTACGCTGTGGAGAGCGTTGGTCGAGGTCGTGTTCATCGTCTTTCTCTTTTACTCGAATCTCTTAATGGGAGAATTCACTGTCAGCAATGGACAGGGGAAGACCCTGGCATTTGCATTGAACGACATTTTTACGGGCAAGAACTTCATGATCGCGATCCTATCCGCGTTGATTGGCTACGTAGTGTTTGAATATCTTCGAAAGAGGTTATAGATGCTCTTGAAGAGCACGCACTTATAAAGAAGTCATAAATTCAAACGAGCGAAATTGTCGTTAGATAAGGCTCCTTACGCCCTCCTTCGTGGCTCCTTATGCGTTCTTTACGGACCATATGTTGAGATTCGATTAACGGGCATGCAGCGTCTACTGTAGTGTGTGCCGAATGCTCGAGCGTTCCGCGCCACTGGGGGCGCGGAGAGAGGTCATGTTCAAAATTGCAACTTACATTGTTGATACCTTCCGCAGCATCGAGGACTCGATGGCGGATGAAAGAGAGCCGATCATTTTGATTTACAATCGTTCGCAATATTTCTTACGCTCCTGTTTTTTTCTCGCACTTCTCGCAACTCTTCCGGCGCTTTCGCGTGCTGAGGGCGGACCTGATGGTTCGGCCTCCGGCAGCTTGCATGGAACTGTTGTCCGAGTCGATGGAAGCTTCCCTTCGGCAACTCAGGTTGTCGTTCGCAGCGACCAAGGGGACTTTCGTCAACTTGTCGCGGTGGATTCCGCGGGGAACTTCGCGGTTGCGTCCCTTTCACCTGGCCGGTACGAGGTAGCAACGGTGGAGGGTGGATTGGAAACCGGAGCAGTGGCCAAGGTGGATGTGATTGCTGGCGGGGATGCGGTTGCTAACGTTGAACCGCAAAGTCCTGCCGCGGCAGCGACACCCGCTCCTGCAGCGGCGCCGGTCACGCCTGCCGACAACGGCTTTTTCCATCGGCTTGGACGGGCTTATGTGGCGGATTGGGGTGGGAATGCTCCTGGAACCGCGGTGCCGCAGGCAGCGCGGCGCGGCACTCCTGCGCCTATCTTCTCTCCACCGTATCCGGCAACGGATTGGCCGATCGGCGGAACTCCGACTATCGGCGTTCCAGATGGTCAGACTTACCCGTTAATGCAAGCGATCAACCAGAACAAGGGCCAGTTCAAGATGTATGGCTGGGTTGAAGTGGGAGCCAACGGATCGACCAACAACCAGAGCAACGCTTCCAAGGGAATCGCGGCTAATTTTCCTTCGGCGTACGATGAGTTTTCGAATCAAGTTCAGTTGGATCAGGCCGCGCTTTACTTCGAAAGAACTCCCAACACGGCGCAGAAGGATCATTTTGACTGGGGCTACCGGCTCACGGCGCTGTACGGTGTGGATTATCGCTTTACCACCGCCAAGGGCATGTTGAGCCAGCAGTTGCTGGTTAAGAATGCGGAATATGGTTTCGATCCTGTGATGATGTACCTCGATTTTTACTTTCCGCATGTTGGGCAGGGTATGGACCTCCGAGTAGGACGTTACATCTCGCTGCCGGATATCGAAGCACAGCTTGCTCCGAACAACTACACTTACTCGCACTCGATCCTGTATACGTTCGATTGCTACACGCAGACAGGTGTGAACGCGACGGTGAAGGTGAGCGATCATCTGACAGTGCAGGGAGGTATCTCGCCCGGTTGCGACGTTATGCCATGGACAACGGATGCCCGGGTAACCGGCAACTTCTGCGCGACCTACACCTGGTCGAATGGCGGCAATGCCCTGAACACCTGCGCCAACAGCGTGAACAACGGCAAGTACGCCTACAACAATCTGGCTGCCTACTACGAAACCTGGTATCACCGGATCAGCCCCACCTGGCACACTGACACCGAGTTCTGGTATCAGTACGAGAAAGACACGCCGAATGAGTATTGGTACAACACGGCTGCGGCTACGGGACTGCCTGACACCAGCGCGCATCCCTGGCCGGAGAACTTGACTAATGGCAAGTTCACAAATACCGCGCCCTTTGCGGTTCCCTCCACGCTCAATTTCGGCGCGGTCTGCAAAGATCCGAGGCTACCTGCGTCGCAACAGCCGGCTCGCTGCTACGCGCCTGACGTGGCCATCACCAACTATATCGAGCACAATTTCTGGCATAACGAGGCATCGCTGAATATCCGCAATGAATTCGTGAACGATATTGTGGGTCAACGCACCGGCACACCGGGCAAGTACGAAGAGCACATGGTGGGCTTCGACTTCTGGGCGGGTTCTACGATTACCTTCCGTCCTGAGGTGAGCTACACGCATACCTTCAGCCCGTATGGGCTTAGGGCGCTGGATATCTCTCCGGGCTCGTCCGTAGCGGCGATCTCGAATCTGGCTCCGGGGGAAACCTCATTTCAGGCAATGCAGACTCTGCGGGCCAAGACACAGGCGATCACTCTCGCTGCGGACTTGATCTGGCATTTCTAAAGAACTTACGGCCGAGGCTCCAATGCTCCCCGC
>Ga0302326_10003170_pt1 | contig 38993 bp, 28 predicted proteins | sample Palsa_T0_3_FD_202264 | JGI IMG/M metagenome (GOLD analysis project Ga0302326, IMG submission 202264) | Peat permafrost microbial communities from Stordalen Mire near Abisko, Sweden - Palsa_T0_3 | ecosystem: Environmental > Terrestrial > Soil > Palsa > Peat permafrost | place: Sweden: Abisko... | reverse complement strand
CCCGGCAGCGCTGCGAAAAACTCATTTGCGAGCCGCGCAAGCACTACCGGATCGGGAAGAGCTGCTGCGAAGGGCGAGGCACTCTCAACCTTCTGCACGCCGTCTTTTTGCGCGGGAGACGATGTCAGCGAGTCGGCCTCTGAGCGATCATCGAAGCGACCCCCGAGGCGATCACTTGTACTCGTGGTATTGGTCGACATTCACGTTCTCCAGTACCCCGATGGCGTCTTCCGTCAGGACTGCGATCGAGCAGTAGAGCGAAATCAGGTACGAGGCGATCGCTTTGTGATTAATCCCCATGAAACGAACGGACAAGCTGGGTGAAACCTCGCCTGGCAGCCCCGGTTGGAACAGGCCGATGACTCCCTGCTTCTTCTCGCCGGTCCGTAACAGCAAAATGCTGGTCTTCTCAGTCTTGATTGCCAGCTTGTCGCAAGGCACCAGCGGGAGGCCGCGCCAGGTCAAAAACTGCGAGCCGAACAGGTTCACCGTGGGGGGCGGAACGCCGCGGCGCGTGCATTCTCGTCCGAACGCGGCGATGGCTCGCGGATGCGCCAGGAAGAAACATGGCTCTTTCCAAACCCTGGCAATCAGTTCGTCGAGGTCATCCGGCGTGGGTGCGCCCTTTCTTGCCTTAACCTTGAACTCAGGAGCAACGTTATGAATCAAGCCGTATTCGGTATTGTTGACCAGTTCGTTCTCCTGGCGCTCTTTGACTTTCTCGATCATGAGCCGCAGTTGCTCCCGGATCTGGTCGTGCGGACTGCGGTATAAATCCGAAATGCGGGTCTGCACATCGAGAACGGTGGTGACTGCGTTGAGTGTGTATTCGCGCGGCTTCTCTTCGTAGTCGACATAAATCTCCGGCAGGTCGATTTCCTCGTCGGGGCTGCACTCAATGGTCCGCGTACCCGGACGTGTGACCTTCACTTTGTTGACGCGATAGGTGCCGGCTTCCACGGGCACCCAGGACAGGAAAGTGACCAGCCAGCGTGGCGTGATCGCCTCCATCATGGGGACGGTTTTGGTTACATTCGCAAGCTGGCGAGCCTGCTGCTCGCTCAGCGTATGACGGACATCGGCTTTCTCAGGCATGGATTATCTCCTCAGTCACAAAAGGGGAATGATGGACGAATACGATACACAGAGATTGCGGAGTGGGGTTGCGCAGAGGGCAAGGTTCATAACGTAGAACCGGTGGATGCACTGTCCAGACCAGTTTCACTTCCCAGGTCCTCATGCGCCGGCTGACGAAGCGTGCGCTCGATAGAACTTCTTTTTGGCCCGGGAGCGGATTTCATCGAGCTCAGCATGGAGTCTTCTGATTTCCGCATCCAGTTCGATGAAGCTCAAGCATTGCGAGGTGATCAGCTTATCAGACCCGACGCCCCCGTAATCGTGACGAGCGTTTGCTTTCACGCAGACACAGGCCGAGGGCTCCTTCGTGGATGGATCCGTCTCCAGGTACAAGAGATCGAGACTTGAGGTTTCCATGAGGCCGTGATTATCCCACGAATTCGCGGCCAATGGTGCAACTGGATTTCTGAACTCCGCAGTAACTCTCGTGGAACACTCTTAGAAACTGGTCAGCACCTCCATAAGCGAGAGAATGGCTCCACATGCGAGTTGTGGAAGGAACGGCCGAGATAGCCGCCTGGCGGAATTTTGAGTGCAATCCGATGATCGCCGCAGTAGTACGCGTCACTTTCGATCAGGCGGCCAGCGAAAACGGTAGGCTCGGTACGTATCGTAGCCCTTGGGCAGAGTAGCGTCGAAGATCATGCGCCCGCTGGAGTCGAACTCCGAGAAGCGACCCGGCTCACCCCATCCCACGAAGGTATTGCCGTTTTCCAGCGGTTGCGCGCTGCCTTGCGAGAGCACTGAAAGATGATCGGGGTGATCGAGGGAGCGGATCAGTGTGGCAGTTTTTGCCGACGGATCGAGTTTGAGCCAGATGACGCGCGACCACGGCCGGACCGGCTTGGGATTCACTTCGTTGTCGAATATGCGAATCGTATTGGGCCCGGCCATGACGGCGTCGTGCTGAAAGGAAAAAGCAGCGTCTGGTCCCAGGCTAAAATTGCTCTTCTTGCCTCCCAGTCGCCAGATCACTGCGCCGGTATGACGGTCGAGCTTGTAGACAGTTGAGGTGTGGCGCGCCGATAGCAATAAATTCCCGTCGTCGTCGAGGGCGATGCCGTTGATGTGGATGTAGTCCCAGGCCGCTCCCGGCGACTCTGGCAGTGGCCAGTAGCTCTCGTCGAGGCCAACCTTGCCCAGGCTGTGCCATTCGAAGATCACTTTGCCGGTGGCAACATCGATTTCCTGGATCGATCCCTCCCACACCGGGGCGCTCTTCGATCCGCCGACCGAGGACAGGTCGGCCGTCACCACGTTGTAGATCGTAACCAGGGCCGTGCCTTGCGGCGTGAGCAAGAACTCATGGGCATCGGCGTTGAGTCCGTTGCCGGCGCGCACGGTTGCGATGATGTGATAGGTGTCATCGGCGATGTAGTTCACCGAGGTTGCTCCGGCGAGTTTCCCGAAATTGCTCTGCTGTGCCCACGTCAACACCGGCTTGCCGCGATAGGACTGAACGCGGAAGTCGGCCGCGACTTGGCCGTTTGTCACTGGGGAGAACCAGATGACGCGGCCACTGCTGTCCACGATTTCCGGACCTACCGGACCCGGCTGCGGGCCACCACCGATGCCGGCTCCCTTTGGAGCGATAAAAATGAGCCCATCGGTTTGCCCCGGACTGTTCTGGAGAACGGTGACCTCCGGCGGCTTGACGGCAGTTGTCGACTGCGCCTCTGACGAGCTAGCCGCAAGACCGAGCAGCAAGAACACCACAGCAGACAGGGGGCGTATCATGACCTGAATCTCCTATGTCCAGTAGCTCAATCGACTATATATAGTACAGTGCGCAGGTTGGATTGACACAACTTTCGGGAACAGCCGCTGAAAAAACTGAGTTTTGCACCTTGAAGTTGCTAGTGCCTGACAAGACGCACCCTGGGAGCCTCCGGGATCGCCGCGTAGGTCTCCGTCATCAAAGCGAAACTTTTCAGGAGAATTGGCCGCCAGCAAGCCACGATTTCTGCAATCCTATTTAGGGCGCGCTGTTTTCTTACCAGTTTGGTCCAACGCTGCGCTTCCATGATTGACAGATGCTCAGGGCACGATAAGCTTGAGGAGAAATCCGCGAGGCCGTCTTCCATGAAAATTTTGCACAGTAGAGCGTTCTGCGGTGCCTGGTTGAGCTTGCTGTTCTGCATCGTCGCGGTTGGTCAGGATCCCCTCAAAGTCGAGCCGACGCACTACAAACTGGCGTTTGAGAATGAGTTTGTGCAGGTCGTGAACGTACACTATGGTCCGCACGAAAAATCGGGCCTGCACGCGCATATGGGGGGAGTGGTGGTGGTGCTCACTGCGGGGCATCTGCGGTTCACGGATGAAAAAGGAAAAGTCCAGGAAGTATTTGCCAAGCCGGGCGATCCGCGGTGGTTTCCACCCTTCAAGCACACCGTGGAAAACCTGGGAAGTTCGGCATACAACGCCGTCTACATCGGAATCAAAGACAAGCGCCTGGCCAGCGAAGTCAGCGTGAAGGCGGCCAGTTCGGGCATGGATGAGCAGACGAAGAAGTTCGTCGCCGAGGCGTTGCTGGCTGCTGCGAAATAGTAGTAATAAGGTCCGCGCCCCGGTAGGTTGCGCCGTACGTTTCTGGGAAGGGCTGTTTGTCGCTCCGGAGCCCGCCCGTCGCCATGCGGGCCGATCAGTTGGGCGGAGCCTGCAGGGTTTTCACCAGCCAGGGGATAATCACTTCCTTGAATATTCTGGGGTCGGGCCACACGCCGACCTGACGGCCGAGATGGCCGCCGCGCGGGTTGATCCAGGCTTCTTTGGGGACATCGCCCTTATTCAACAGCACATATTCGTCTTCGATGGGAACCTGGGTGTCGAGGACGCCCGCGAGGATGAGCATGGGCGCCATCGGCTTGCCCAGCAAGCCCTGGTGAACCAGAGACATTTTCGGCAGGTACTCGCCCATCTCGTCGAGGGAATGAACGCCTTCGAGAATGTTCATGAGCGCGGGCACCTGGTCGAAGAGATATTCGCGATTGCCCAGCAGCGAGTTCATCAGGAATTCTTTCTGAAAGAATTTATCAACGGGCGGCGACTGGGCGCTGCACCCGCGCAAGCGGGCGCGTTCGACGATCGCCATCTTCGTGGCCCAGTAGGCTCCCCAACTCACGCCATGCATCGCGATGCGGTTCTTGTCGACCTCCGGGCGGGACTCCGCGTAGTCGATGACTTTCGATAGCATGCGCTCCGAAGTTTCGCTGACTTTGATCGGTGCCTGGCCGGTGCCGGGGCCGTCGACAGCGAGGAATCCGATGCCGAAGGGGAGGATCGCGCCGAAACTTTCGGAGAGATCTTCCTTGCGGCTGTCGAGCCCGTTGACGGCGATGACCAGTGGAACTGGGCCGTTGGCATTTTTCGGCAGGCGCAGATATCCGATGATTTCCTTGCCTTCGAATGGAATATGCACGACTTCGAGGGGCGGATCGAAAAACTTCGCGTGGGCCAGAAATGCTGCGATGGCTTTTTCGTAGGAGCGTTGCTTTCCGGGAGATGCTGGGATGGGCCAGCGTCCGAAGGAATAGAGGCGCCAGGCGCGGATGTAGTCGGCGTTGGCTTTCGCCTGATCTGCCTTGTCCGTCGATTTCTCCAGCGACTTCGCCTCGTTGAAGTAACCATCGGCGACGCGCATGAAACCGGCGGCCCATTCGTCCTTGTCGGCGGTGTGGATGCTCTCGAACGCTTCTTTCACATACGGCGGGATCGAGACCGATCAGCGGGTACTGACCGACTTCGGCGCGATGGATGGCTTCGGTCTTGACCTCATCGATGGTGCGCTCGCGGCGGGGCTGTTCCTGAGCAAAAGCCGTTACAACAGAGCCGGCCAGCAGTGCAGCAAAGAGAGTGGATTGAATTTTATTTTGCATGACTCGCAATCCCATTTTTATCTGACTCGAAGCGTGCGCGGCGAAGCGGATGAAAAACGGCCGGACAGAAATAAGTCCTGCCCTGGAAGTTGCAGCAGAACCCCACTTCTCGCGCAAAGGCGCGCGAGAAATGGGGCACCCAAGGACTAGAAAGTAAATTTTGCTCCGAGTTGAATTGAACGCGGCCCGCCGGAGCCGACGGCAGGGTTTGCTGCCGCAATGTCGGGAGTAGCACAACCGCAGCCGAAGCTTGCTGCAGACGGGTCGTTCAGGCCGAATCCGTTTTGCCCGCCGTAGGGGTTGGCGAAGTTCGGGTGGTTGAAAATGTTGAAGAACTCGGCGCGGAACTGCAGGCGCATGGCCTCTGCAAAGTGAAAACTCTTGGCCACCGAGAAGTCGAAATTCTTGAAGCCGGTATCCTGGAACATGTTCCGGCCCATGTTTCCGAATTGACCGAGCGGTGGCGCCATCATTACGGAGTTGCCTGCGGCGTAACAGCCAAACAGGTTTAAGGAAGCAGTCTCGGCGCCAGCGGTGCCGCCGTCGGCTGCGAGTGCGGACGCGGTGCATCCCGCGGGAAATGGACCGCCTGGCCCGGAGTAAGGAATGCCGACTCCTTTGCCAGACTTAAAATCCGAGGGATTGCCCGGTTGTGCCGTGCCGGAGCGGTAAAAACTCCAGCGAATCGGCGAGTTGGCCGGCGGACTTACCGGCAACGGCCCAATGCCGGCCGCATCTGTTCCCTCATCCATCGGCCCCCAGTACTGCGGGGTCTCCAGCGTGGTGATGGTGTTGATCTCCCACCCCTCCGCCATCTGCCCAAAACCCTTGCGTCCGGGAATGGCGTAGGTGAGCGAGACGGTCAGGCGCTGGCGCATGTCGAAATCGCTGTTGCCATACTCGGCGCTGACGTTGTGCGCGTTCTGCGGCAGACCTGAGCCGTAGCCGAAGTCCCAGTTTGCGCCCACATCATCGAGGGCGTGCGAGTAGGTGTAGCCCGCAACCATGCTCAGGCCGTGGTAGTTGCGCGCGTTCAAGGTAACTTGCAGTCCGTCGTAGTTCGAGCGATAGACGTTTCCCATCTGGAAGATGTTGGCCAGATAGGGGAACTTCGAGTAGAACGGCTGATTCGTCTGCTCGCCGTTATTCGCGTCATCATTGCAGTTGTTGTATCCGAAGGGCGCGCTCGCCAGGCAGGCAGTTAGTTCGCCGTTGGGGCCGGTGCCCCAGCCCGAGCCCACGGGAGGCTGGTTGATGTCGCGAATGCCCATCAGATTCGTTCCGCGGTTACCCACATACGCGATTTCCATCGACACGTTTTGGGTGAAAGCATGCTGCAGGTTCAAGGTCCAGTTCCACACGTAGGGGGTGGACAGACCGCGGTCCACGGTCATGATGGGGCACGGGCTCAGGTAGCAATTGATGCTGCTGCTGCCGTAGAGCGGCGTGCCCGGAGTATCCCAGGGAGCCGGGTTCAGGAAATTCTTGATGGTGACGTTTCCGGTTGTGATCGTCCCGCCGGAAGTGTCGTTGGCGGCGTCGATGGGTGCTCCGGTGGGAACGCTGCCCGGGCCGAAGGCGTTGTTGAAGGCGACGAACGACTGCCAGTTTACGGTTTCGTAAATCAGTCCACCGCCGCCGCGCAGGACCGTACGCCCGTTGCCGAGGATGTCCCAGGCGAAGCCCGCGCGCGGGCCGAAGTTCTTGTGATCCGGGTTGTACAAGCTGCTGATGCCATGGCCCACCTGCACCATGCCCACGTTCGGATCAAAATTTCCCAGCAAATTGTTGGCTTCCTGGGGAACGCTGCTGAACTCATAGCGAACTCCGAAGTTTAGCGTGAGGCGCGAGGTGACCCGGTAGTCATCCTGGAAAAAGCCGGCGTACGCCCAGTTGTGCAGGTGCAAGGTCGGATTGCCCACCTCAACCGAAGACTTGAAAGGCAAACCCGCAAAAAAATCCTCAAGGGGCGTGGATCCAGCTCCGGTTCCGATGGCGACGCCACCGAGGAAAGTGATGCTGCCGCGGGCGTTGCCGTACGAGGCATTCGTCACCTTGTCGTAGTGCAGATCGCCGCCGAACTTGATGGCATGCTTGCCCCTGCTATAGGAGATGTGATCGACAAACTGGGTGATCGAATCGGGCCCCTGGAACTTCGGCCACTTGAAGCCGCCCAGCCCAGGGAAAAAGTAGCCGCCAAAGCCGATGCGCGGCAGGCCGCCGGTATCCGCTCCGCTCACCCCGGTGTTTAGACCATACGACGAGGCCAGAGTGTTGAGGTCGCCGGGAAGCGTTGGCTGGTAGAGCCGGTTGTAGCCGCCGCGCACTTCGTTGACCCAGCGGGCGCCGGGAGTCCAAATCCAACTGCCTCCGAAGACCTGCGCGCGGGTATGAATATCGGACAGCCACTTCTGCTGCAGCTCAGGGAAGTCTTCAACCGTTCCAGAGTTGTTGCCGAAAAAGTACGTGCCACTGAAGCTGTGGCGGTCGTTCAGGTTGTAGTCGACCTTGCCCACGATGTTATCGACGTGCACGTCATTGTTAAATCCATTGGTGATATTGATGTTCGGAGCGCTGTTCAGGGGAAATCCCGTGCCGGCGCAGTTTACGGTCGCGCCCGAAAGCGTGCATCCCGCAATGTTCAGACTCGCCTGGTCAACCGGAACGGCGGCCGCCTGGAGGTCGGCGATCGCATCGGGAATGCTGTCGGCGCAGTCGCCGGTGGCCACGAGAACGCAGGTGCCGTTGGTCGGCATGGGAACCATCGAGGGACTGGTGATTCCTCCGTAGGAGTTGCCCACGTTGTAGCGCTGGCCTTCGTAGGCAGCAAAGAAAAACGCCTTGTCCTTGATGAACGCCCCGCCCAAGCTCCCGCCAAACTGCTCCAAGGTCCGGGTCAATTTTGGATTCGGGTCGGCGTTGAAGAAGTTGCGCGCGTCGAGAGATCCGTCGCGGCCAAAGCCAAACGCCGATCCGTGCATTTTGTTGGTGCCGGACTTGAGGCCGACGTTGACCACCGCCCCTGGTTTCCATCCATATTCCGCGGGAGGATTCTGTTGCAGGTTGAATTCCTGAATCGAGTCGATGGGAAGAATCGTCGCCGAGTCTCCGGCGATGCCTGCGCCGTTCACGATGGCCTGCCCGGAGTAGGGTTCGCTGTTGAACAGACCCTCGATGTAATAGGCGTTGTCTTCCGCGCGCAGGCCGTTGGCGCTGGTGGTGGAGAATCCGCCTCCTGGATAGCGGATCACGCCCGGGCGCAGTTGCAGCAGGTTCTCGTAGTTGCGGCCGCTAAGCGGCAGGTCGTTGATTTCCTCGTTGCTGAGCGTGCCGCCCAGGGTGGAGGAGGTGGTGTTGACCAGGGGAACGTCTTCTTCCACAACCACGACCTGCGTGACTTGCCCCGGCTGCAGGACAAAATCGACGCGCACGTCGGAGGCAACCTCAACGACGATGTTCGGCCGCTCGGAGGCCTTGAAGCCCTTGGCTTCAACATGGATCTTGTAGCTGCCGGGCAGCAGTTCGGGGGCAACGTATCCGCCGGTATCATCCGTGGTCAGGGTGCGCGAGGTGCCGCGCTGGACGTCGGTGACGGCCACCGTGGCGCCCGAGGCGGCAGCGCCCGTCTGGTCGGTCACCGTACCGAGAATGCGCCCTGCCGTGGTCTGGGCCAGGGCGGAGGCGGCGAACAGCAACAGCGTGAAGGCACCGAATGTCAGCCGGGAAGCTGCAGTGGTCCGGCCGTCCGGAGACGAGGCGGCACTGACCGTGCGGGATCGCATGTGGAACCCTCCGTATTGTTGGTCCGACAGCCATACCACCATCGGATAAACAGTGTCAAGCAGAATCAGACTCTGAATGGGAGCTCAAGACAGGTTATAGCGATTCGGAGCGAAGAGGGAGTTAGTAGGATGGCAACCCGGACCGGAAGATTGTCCGATCCAGGAATCGTCCCGGATTGCGTTGCGGAGGCAGGTATGATACTTTTCCTAAGCACATAGGTCATACCATCATACCACCGCCCCAATGTTATGCCCCTTGGTCAACAAACGCGCCAACACTGTGTGGAACTGCGGTATAGTAGCCGGACCATAACCAGTCGACCGGCTGGTTGCGCTTTACTCAGTGCGGGGGGCGAAGTTGTGTACAAACTTGTGCGTACGTCGCGGCTCTACGAGCAAATCGTTCATCAGATTGAAGAGTCCATTGTCGAAGGCGAACTGAAAGCCGGAGATCAACTGCCGGCGGAACGCGATCTGGCGCGGCGTTTCGGAGTGAGCCGCACGGCTGTCCGCGAAGCGGTGAAAGCTCTGCGAGAAAAAGGCCTGGTCGAAGCCTACTCGGGCCGCGGCACGTTCATCACCGACGGCACCACGCAGGCGGTTCGCCAGTCGCTCGACTTGATGGCGAAGATCGGTCAACCGGAAGGCTCCACTCATCTGGCGGAGGTGCGGGCCATTCTCGAGCCGGAGATCGCGGCGCTGGCCGCGGTGCGCATCCAGGAACCGGAACTTGCGACCATGCGTGAGGCGGTAATCGCGATGGATCGGGCGGGGCGGGATGCGGAAACGTACATCGAAGCCGACCTTGATTTTCATCTGGCCCTGGCGGAGGGCGCAGACAACCCGCTCATCCTTTCGCTGCTCGATTCCATCGTAGCGCTCCTGCGAGAGCAGCGGCTGCGAATTTTCAAGGTGCCGGGGGGGCCGGAGCGCGGGCAAGTTCATCACAAGAGGATTCTTGACGCGGTCGAGCGGCACGACGCGGAAAAGGCCCGCGACGCCATGCGGGCGCATCTGGGTCAGGTGCGGGACGACAGTCAGGCGGCGGCCGGGAAACGGCCGCTCAGCAAACGAAACACAAATTAGAACTCGTTCCAAGAGATCAGGCGAAGAGATCAGGCGAAGATTCTGGAGGCAGTGGCGGATGGCGAAGCTTGGGTTTATCGGCCTGGGGGTCATGGGCAGCCAGATGGTGAACCGGTTGCTCAGCAAGGGTCACACCGTGACCGGCCACAACCGCACCCGCGCCAAAGCGCAGTGGCTGGTGGAGAAGGGAATGCAGTGGGCCGACTCGCCGCGCGCGGTGGCGAGCGCCTCGGACTATACCTTCGCGATGGTGACCAATGCTGCGGCGATTGCTTCCATCACTGAAGGTCCTGACGGATTGCTGGCCGGTTTGAACGCAGGCAAGACTTTCATCGATATGAGCACGGTTAGTCCAACCGTGAGCCGTGCCCTGGCGGCGAAAGTGCGCGCGGCCGGCGCGGACATGGTCGATTCGCCGGTTTCCGGCAGCGTGATCACGCTGCAGGAAGGGAAACTGTCGGTGATGGTGGGCGGGCGCAAAGAAACATTCGACAAGATTAAACCTCTGCTGCTCGATATCGGCCCCAAAGTCAGTTACGTGGGCGACAACGGCTTGGCGCTCTCCATGAAGATTGCCATCAACCTGAGTCTGGCAGTGCAGATGCTGGCCTTTTCCGAAGGAGTACTGCTGGCGGAAAAAAGCGGCATTGCACGCGAGGTCGCGGTCGATGTGCTCGTCAATAGCGCAGTTGCTTCGCCCATGATCAAGTACCGCGGCCCGTTCGTCCTGCAACAGCCGGAGGAAGCCTGGTTCGACGTGAACATGATGCAGAAAGACATGGTGCTGGCGATGGATCTGGGCCGGCAACTCGACGTGCCCCTCCCAACCACCGCCGTGAGCAACGAATTTCTGACGGCAGCGCGCGGCATGGGGTGGACGAAGTACGATTTTGCCTGCATGTTTGACGTCCTGGCTGCTATGTCAGGCGTGACCACGCCAGTAACCGCGGGGGGCAAGAAGTGACGACGGCGACGTCCAAGCCGACCGTGGATTCCGAGGTTACGGGAAAAGACAAGTGGCTGCGCGCTTACCGCCAGATGGTTCGGATCCGCCTGTTTGAAGAGCAGGTGAATGAACTCTACACCCGCGCGTTGATGCCGGGGCTGGCGCATCTCTACAGCGGCGAAGAAGCGGTCGCGGTGGGCATTTGCGAAGCCTTGCACATCGACGACTACATTACCAGCACGCATCGCGGCCACGGACACTGCCTGGCTAAAGGCGCCTCGCCCGACCGCATGTTCGCCGAGTTGTTAGGCAAAGAAGCCGGCTATTGCCGCGGCAAAGGCGGATCGATGCACATCGCCGATCCGGCGACGGGCAATCTCGGTGCGAATGCGATTGTCGGAGGCAGCGTCGGCATCGCGACCGGCGCGGCCTTCGCCGCGAAGCGGTTGGGCAACGGGCGGGTTGCGGTCTGCTTTTTCGGCGAAGGCGCTTTAGGTCAGGGATCGCTCTATGAAGTCATGAATCTGGCCCAGCTCTGGAAGCTGCCGGTGATTTACGTCTGTGAAAACAATCTTTACAACGAGTACACGCACTACACCGAGACCACCGCCGGAACCATTCTCGGACGCGCGGAGGCCTTCGGCATTGAGGCCGCGTCGGTCGACGGCCAGGATGTGCGCGCGGTGAATGAAGTCGCGGTACGTCTGGTGAAGCGGGCGCGTGCGGGTGAGGGCCCTGCATTTCTGCAGGCCGATACCTATCGTTACAGCGGGCATCACGTGGGCGACATCAATCGCGAGTACTACCGCTCCAAGCAGGAAGAGCAGCACTGGAAGACCGAACGCGATCCCATCAAGCTCTCTGCGAATTGGTTGCTTGGACAGGGACAGGCTGATGCCGCAATACTGGAGCAGATTGCCGCCGAAGCGCGCACCGAGATGGAAGCCGCGGTGAAATTCGCGGTTGCGGCTCCATATCCCAGCGTCGACCAGGTGGAGCAGGATGTATATGCCTAAAAAGCTGATGCCTGAAACGCTTGTGCCCGAGAGTGTCGATGCCTGAGCGCGAACTCACATTTGCGCAGGCGGTGCGGGAAGCGCTGGCGGAAGAAATGCGCCGCGACTCGCGAGTGTGCATTTTCGGCGAGGATGTAGCCGAAGCCGGGACACCGTTCAAGGTACTCTCCGGACTGGTGGAAGAATTCGGCGCCGAGCGGGTGCTCGACACGCCAATCTCCGAAGCTGGCTTCACCGGCGTGGGCGTCGGCGCAGCCATGACCGGCCTGCGGCCGGTGGTCGACATCATGTTCGGCGACTTCCTCACGCTGACCATGGATCAAATGGTCAATCAGGCCGCGAAAGCTCATTACATGTCGGGCGGGCACTGGCGGGTTCCCATGGTGATGCGCACCACGCTGGGTGCTACGCGGCGCTCGGCGGCGCAACATTCACAGTCGCTACACGCGTGGTTTAGCCATGTTCCCGGATTGAAAGTCGTTCTGCCGTCGACGCCCTATGACGCGAAAGGCTTGCTGAAGACTGCGATCCGCGACGAGAACCCCGTCGTATTCTTCGAAGACAAGATGATGTACAAGCTGAAAGGCCCAGTGCCCGCGGAGGATTATACGATCCCGCTGGGCGTTGCCGATGTGAAACGCAAAGGGGACGACATCACGCTGGTGGCGACCAGCAGCATGGTGCAGGTCGCGCTAGGAGCGGCCAATATGCTCGAAAAAGAAGGCATTAGCGCGGAGGTAGTGGATCCGCGCACCACCTGGCCGCTCGACGAAAAGACGATTGTCGCGTCGGCGAAGAAAACGTCGCGCGTAATCGTGATCGACGAAGGCTACGGGCGTTACGGCGTGACGGCTGAGCTTGCGGCCGTGATCGCCGAAGGCGCGTTCTACGATCTCGACGCGCCCGTGAAACGCATGGGCGCGATGCACGTTCCCATTCCGTTTTCGCCGCCGTTGGAAGATGTGACGGTGCCGACGGAAGAAACGGTGACGGCAGCCGCCCGGCAACTGTGTAATAAGACATAGCGCCGTAGCTTTTCGCCTGTCGAAGGGGCGTCTCGCCACGGTTCGAGCTGGAAGCCAGCAGCCAGGAGCTGATTTATGGGACTAAGAACTCACGGAACCATGGCCGTCGATTGGGAGAACCGGATCGATTTCGACCGGCTCCGCCGCGAACGTTTGCAAAAAGCGAAGGATTTGCTCAAGAAGTCGTCGATGGGCGCGCTGCTCTGCTTCGACATGAACAACGTGCGCTACCTGACGTCGACGCACATCGGCACCTGGGCGCAAGACAAAGCCAACCGCTTCACGCTGCTGCCACAAAACGACGAGCCGATTCTGTGGGATTTCGGATCAGCTGCCAAGCATCATCAGTTGAATTGCCCGTGGCTCGACGGCCGTTCGCGCTCTGGGATTTCGATGCTCCGCGGCGCGATGACGCCGGAGATGGGCCGCGCCGAAGACGTTGCCAAAAAGATTCGCCTTGAGCTGGAAATGCGCGGCTTGCACAAAGAGCCGGTCGGGATTGACATCATCGAACTGCCGGTGTTGTTTGCCTTGCAGCGCGAGGGCATCGAAGTGGTTGACGGGCAGCAGCTCATGTCCGAGGCCCGCGTCATCAAGACGCAGGATGAAATCTCTCTGCTCAATACTTCCGCGATGATGGTCGATGCCGCCTATGACGAACTCTACCGGGCCATGAAGCCGGGCCTGCGCGAAAACGAAGCCGTCGGGCTGGTCAGCAAGGTGCTTTACGATCTGGGCTCGGAATACGTCGAAGCGGTGAATGCGATTTCGGGAGAACGCTGCAATCCGCATCCACACGTGTTTTCCGATCGCGTGCTGCGGCCCGGCGATCCGGTTTACTACGACATCCTGCATTCCTACATGGGCTACCGCACCTGCTACTACCGCTGCTTCACCGTGGGCTACGCTTCGCATGCCATGGTTGACGCCTACAAACGCTGCCGCGATTATCTCGACGCCGCCATTGAACTGGTTCGCCCCGGCCGCACGACCGCTGAAATTGCCTCGGTCTGGCCCAAGGCCACCGACTTCGGCTTCGCCAACGAAGAAGACGCGTTCGCGCTGCAGTACGGCCACGGCATCGGACTCGCGATCTGGGAGAAGCCGGTCATCAGCCGGCTGGTTTCGTTCGAGCATCCGGTGGAAATCAAGCCCGGCATGGTGTTCGCGCTCGAAACGTTCTGGCCTTCGACCGACGGCTGGAGCGCGGCGCGCATTGAAGAAGAAATCGTGGTCACGCCGACCGGGCACGAAGTCATCACCCGCTTCCCGGCGGAGCAACTTCTGGTCGCGGGCGCGCACTACTACACGGTGAACGGTCCGCTGCCGACGACTCGAGAGACAGAAGCTCTGCCCGGCGAACGCGTTGTCGAGATGATCGAAGCCAGCGCGAAAACTGAGCGGGTAGGAGTTTCGGACTGAGGATCATAGTTGCGCAAGATGGAAAGCCCTCCCCGCACTAAACGACTATGGCCTTCAGCGTTGTAATGCCCGCCCTCGAGATGGCGCAGGAAACCGGAAAGGTCCTCGCCTGGCATAAACGGGAAGGCGACCGCGTCACAAGGGGTGAGCCACTTCTCGAAATCGAAACCGACAAAGCAGTGGTGGAAGTCGAAGCGCCCGCCGACGGCATTCTGGCGGGGATCAGAGTATCGGCGGGAGCCGATATTCCCGTAGGGCAGACCATTGCATGGATCCTGGCGCCCGGCGAAGCGCTTCCAGTTGAAAGCGCATCGACTGCTCCGGCCGCAAGGGCGGGATCGCGGACGAACGCAGAGCCTACCCGAATTGTGGCCGCGCAGACCGGCGATTCGGCGCAAGATCCAGCGACGAGCGCGAGAATTTCTCCGAAGGCCCGCCGGCTCGCCAGAGAACTTGGCGTGGAGATCGCCTCGCTGCAGGGATCGGGTGCGGGCGGCGAGATTCTCGCTTCCGATGTGCAAACGGCCGCATCGGTGCCATCGGCATCGCACGGCGCCGGGGAAAAAGCCGGCGGCATTGAAGTTCCAACCACGCTCGGCCGTATCATGGCCGAACGCACAACCCAGAGTTGGACCACCGTCCCGCACTTCTTCATCAGCCGCAACATCGATGCTACCGGGTTGAATGCGTACCGCGAAGGCATCGTCGCCGAAATCGAGCGCGGACATAGCGTCCACATCACTCACACTGATCTGCTGGTGGCCCTGGCGGCACGCGTGCTGTTGAAACACCCGCGATTGAATGCGAGCTGGAGCGCCGAGGGAATTCGCGTTCACGATTCCGTGAACATGGGGATCGCGATTGCCGTGGACGATGGCGTGGTCGCTGCGGTGGTTCCCAACGCTCATACAGCGACTCTGGCTGAAATCTCGATCCGGCGGCGTGAGATTGCGGAGCGCGCGCGGGCCGGCAAGTTGCGGCCGGCCGACATCGCCGCCGCCACGTTTACTATCAGTAATCTCGGCATGTATCAGGTAGATCAATTCAGCGCGATCATCACGCCGCCGCAGGCCGCGATTCTCGCGGTCGGCGGCATTACTGACCGGGTCGTAGCCGTGCAGGGCCAGCCCGCGGTCCGGCCCATGATGACGATCACCCTCTCGTGCGATCACCGCGTTGCGGATGGCGCTCGCGCCGCGCTGTTTCTTGGCGATCTTGCGGACGCAGTTCGAGAACCCGCAAGACTTGTGACATAAGCGTCTTTGGAAGAAACGACCTCGCGACTGTGGTATACGCATAACCCTGAGCGTTGCTTAGAAATGAGTGATCTCCGTCAGGTCAATGCCGTTCCATGCTAATGTCGAGTATTACCATCAACTATATGGTATACTGCCTAGCGTTCGGCTGAAGTACACTCTCCCGGTGGTCAGCGACGCCTGCGGAGGAGTCCCGTGATCCCTTTCATTCAGAAAACCTGGTTCTTGTGGTGGATCTTAGCGACCTTGGTCATTTTGCGCTGGTTCCAGGTTTTCTCGTCTCGCGCAGACGCGAGGGCTCTCGAAGCAGCCGATTCAGCCAAAGAGGCAGCCTCTACGGCCTCAAAACAGACTCCCTCGGGAGCCGCGGGGCGTCTGTTTACCTGAGATTAAAGCGCGAGTTTGATCTGTTCCTCCCCTGGTACCAGTAGCGTGGATAACGCGATCAGGCAGTACGGCTGCCGGTCCGCGGAATGTGTTAGTTCTCGCACGAAGGGTGAGGTGAATTGCAATGAAGTTCGATTACTCCTGGGGGAAAACGCGTCACGATTTGCTCGCCGGCGTGACCGTCGCCGCCATCTCGTTACCGCAGGCCATGGCTTATGCTCTCATCGCGGGTGTCGACCCGCGCTTTGGGCTGTATTCCGCTATTGTGGTCACGCTCGTGGCATCGATCTTCGGGTCGTCCTCGCACCTGATCAACGGCCCCACCAACGCAATTTCACTCGTGGTATTCAGCGCTCTTGGGTTCTTCAGCACCGACGCACGGCTCGACGCATACCAGGCCATGTTCCTGTTAGGGATCATGATTGGCTGCATCCAGATTCTGATCGCGATATTCAAACTTGGAGATTTAACGCGCTACATCTCGGAGTCTGTCGTCATTGGTTTCATGGCCGGTGCCGGCACTTTAGTGGGATTAACTCAGATGGGCAACCTGACCGGCTTGCGCGACCGCGGAACGGGGCAGCAGCATGTGCTTTACCGCATTTGGCTGACGCTCAGCGGCGGCCAGGTGAATCTGCGGGCTCTTGGCATCGGAGTGGGAACTATTATTCTCGTCGTCCTGCTCAGATATTTGGCGCGCAAGTATCGCCTGCCGCAATTTGACATGTTGATGGCCCTGATTGTTGCGGCGCTTGTGGCGGCCGCGTTTGGCTGGTCGAAGCCGGCGCTCAACGGCGCAACTATTATCTCTGTTGTGGGAAGCGTCCCGCGCAATCTTCCAATGCCGCATATTCCCCGGATTCAATTCTGGTGGGTGAAGGAAATGTCGGGAAGCGCATTGGCCATTGCTTTTCTCGGACTCCTGGAGGCCTTGGCGATCGCGAAATCGATAGCCAATACCACGCGCCAGTCGCTCGACTACAACCGGCAGTGTCTGGCCGAGGGTCTGGCCAATCTTACCGGGGGATTTTTCCAGTGCTTGCCGGGCTCCGGCTCGCTGACGCGCTCTGCCATTAACTTCCAGGCCGGGGCGGTTAGCCGCGCTTCCGGAGTCTTCGCGGCGGGAACGGTCGCACTCACCGTGGTTGCGCTCGCACCCTTCGCTCGCTACATTCCCAAAGCCGCGCTGGCCGGCCTGCTCCTGGTGACAGCCGTCCGGCTGGTTGATTGGAAACGGTTGAGCTATGCCATGCGGGCCTCGCGCTATGATGCCGCCCTGGTTTTAGTCACCGCTTTCTCTGCAGTCTTCATCAGCGTTGAATTCTCCATCCTGATCGGGGTGGCTCTATCGATTCTGATGTTTCTTCCCCGCGCCTCGCTTCTGCGTTGGAACGAATTGGTGGTCAGCAGCGACCGCGTGATACGGGAACGCCTGCCGGAGGACCCGCCCTGCACTGCAATGGTGCTTTACGATTTGGAAGGCGAATTATTTTTTGGCGCGGCTCCGGAACTTGACCGCTGTTTCGACCATTTGAAACGGCGTACCGAGGATGAAGACATTCGGTTCGTCGTGTTGCGCCTGAAGCGAACCCGTAATCCCGACATGGTTTCTCTCGAGCGCTTTGACCATTTCCTGCATGAGATGGAGCTTCGGGGAGTAACAGTGTTACTGTGCGGTGTTCGTCCGGCCTTAGTGAAGGCTATGGCAAATCTGCGCTTCCATGAATGGCTGCCGGCAGATCGTGTCTTTCCGGAAGAAGCGGAAAAGTTTTCCGCCACTCTCAAGGCGGTTTACCGCGTTTACGAACTCCTGGAAGATAATCCCTGCGATCATTGCATGCAGGCAGAGTTTGCAGGGACTGAGCGGCGGCGTCTGTATTACCTGGTCAGCTGATGGACACCGGGCTGCCGCGAAGGCGTCGTACATAATCATCTAGTAGTAAGTTGGTGGGTATAGAGTGCCGCGAGGAGGTCATCTCATGCTCTGGAAGACTGATCCAACGTTCTATCCATCTCCCAAGCTCGCCATGCAGGCGCCAGTAGAGAAGTTGGCGTACGTGGCCACTTTGAATGCCAACGGCGGCAGTCATCCTGATGCTCTGGTCGTTGTGGATGTAGACCACGGGTCAAAACAGTACGGCCAGATCGTGGGCCGCGTAGATATGCCGAACGCGGGTGACGAGCTTCATCATTTCGGCTGGAACGCGTGCAGTTCCGCCTTGTGTCCCTATGCTCCGCACCCACACGTCGAACGGCGTTATCTGATTGTTCCTGGTCTCCGCTCGTCACGCATCCATGTGATCGACACCAAGGACAATCCGAAGCAGCCGAAGATTGTGAAGGTAATTGAACCGAAGGACGTCACGGAGAGGACCGGTTACAGCCGTCCTCACACCGTTCACTGCGGGCCCGACGGCATCTACCTGAGCGCTCTGGGCTCGCCCAGCGGTGATGGCCCCGGCGGAATCTTCGCCCTGGATCACTATAACTTCGAGCCTCTCGGTCGATGGGAGGTCGATCGCGGTCCCCAATACTTTGGCTACGATTTCGCGTGGCACTTGGGACACGACATCGCGGTCACCAGCGAGTGGGGCACGCCGAACATGGTCGAAGATGGCGTGAATCCAGAACTGCTGCTCGGCGGCAAGTACGGGCACAGCCTGCATATATGGGACCTTCGCAAACGGCGTCATCTTCAGAGCTTGGACTTGGGCGCGGAGCAGCAGATGGTCCTTGAGTTGCGCGCGGCCCACGATCCGACGAAGGCCTACGGCTTTGTTGGTGTGGTCACATCCCTAAAGGATCTTTCCAGTTCGATCTGGGTGTGGCATCGCCCGAACGGAGGCTCGAACTGGAAGTTTGAAGTGAAGAAAGTCATTGAGATTCCGGCTGAGCCAGCCGATCCCAGTCTGCTGCCTCCCTTGTTGCAAGGCTTCAAAGCGGTGCCGCCGCTGCTCACCGATATCAATCTTTCCGTGGATGATCGGTTTCTATACGCTTCCTGCTGGGGCACGGGAGAGATGCGCCAGTACGATGTCTCCGACCCGTTTAATCCCAAGCTGATTGGCTCGGTGCATGTTGGTGGGATCGTGCGTCGCGCCTCTCATCCTGCCAGGCCGGGCGAGCCGTTGAACGGTGGGCCGCAGATGGTGGAAATCAGCCGCGACGGACGCCGCGTCTATTTCACGAATTCGTTGTACGCAGCCTGGGACAAGCAGTTCTATCCTGAGGGGATCCGTGGCTGGATGGTCAAGCTCGATGTTGCCCAGGATGGTGGCATTCAGCTCGACCCCAAGCTATTTGTCGAATTCGGCGACCTCCGCCCACATCAAGTAAAACTGCAGGGCGGCGACGCCTCGTCGGACTTCTACTGCTACCCATGAATCACGAATCATGAATCACAACTGGCCGTGGGTTGCCCTCGCGCTTCTCGGGGCGTACCACGGTCTGAATCCCGCCATGGGATGGCTGTTTGCGCTGAGTCTTGGCCTGCAGGAAAAGCGCCGGTCCGCAGTCGTCGGCGCCCTCCTGCCGATTGCTCTCGGACACGCCGCCGCTATCACGTCGGCGATTTTCGCCCTGGGACTCGTTCAGCATTTTCTTCCCCTGAATATTCTGAAATGGGGAGTTGCGTTATTTCTTTTCGCGCTTGGCGTCTATCGGCTGTTCCGCGCGAGCCATCCGCGTGGCGCTGGAATGAGAGTCGGAGGTAGAGATCTATTCGTTTGGTCCTTCCTCATGGCGTCAGCCCACGGTGCAGGGTTGATGCTCCTGCCGGTTCTGATGGCACAACCAATGTCTGGGATGACGCACAGCCTGGTGGGAGGAATGCCGCTGATGCCTTCGTCGTTAAGCGCATCGTCACTGACCGCAACCACGATTGGACTGGCTGTGCTGATACATACTGCAAGCATGTTGGTGGTGGCCGGAGCCCTCGCGATACTGTTTTTTGAAACCTACGAAAAAGTGGGCTTACGGCTGCTGCGGCACACGTGGCTTAATTTCGACTTATTGTGGGCAATCGCATTGCTGGCGGCGGGATGTGCGGTTCTGTTCTTCTAAGTCTTAAGGTCTCTCGCCCTTAGACTCTCCGCGTCCAGGCGGCCGGGTCTCCCCAGCCATGTTCGAAGACAAAATCCGCCAACGGTTTCCGTTGTCGCGGGGCCAGCTCTTTCTGCCGTAACTTGTCTGGCAATTCTGTCGAGTTACCGGGGTAGCCAACGGCAGCGACCGCGACAGGTTCATGATCTTGAGGAATCGAAAACTCGCTGCGAGCTTTTTCAACGTCGAACCCGGCCATCTGATGCACTACTAATCCGGATATAGTTGCCTGCACCGTAAGAGCGGCAGTCGCCAGGCCAACGTCATGGAACGCATGCCGGTTGGGTTTCCCAGTCGATTGAAAAATCATTCTGGCGATGGATAAGATGAGCACCGGCGCATGCTGCGCCCATTCCCGATTGAATTCAATCAGGCAACTGAGCAGACGCTGAAATTCAGGTTTGTCGTCTTTCACCGCAACCATGAAACTCCATGGCTGTTCATTTGCACAGGAAGGAGCCCAGCGCGCCGCTTCGAGCAAGCTGCCTAAGATTTCAGGTTCAACTGTTCTTGCGGAGAAAGCCCGAAGGCTGCGCCGTTCCGCAAGCAGGGGATGAACTGGATAGTCTCCACTCGCCTTCTGATCAGGCAGAACATTTGGTGCAGCCGCGTCATTCGCCATCAGTTCTCCTCGTCTCGCGTAATGGCGGCCAGCTTGAATGGATCGGGGCCGCACAAATGCCCACGGGTGTGATAAAGCTGCGCCCTTTCAAAAGACTGCCCTTCAAAATACCGGCCTGCGTTGCAGCACGCGGCCAAGTATGCGTTCTTCGAGTGCGGCGAAGCGAGCGCTGCCGCGGGTTCGTGGTCGAGGTATGTTTACGACTTCGTCCAATGCGACGCGGCCTCCCTCAATCAGGATGACGCGGTCCGCGAGGCTTATGGCTTCGGCAACGTCATGCGTGACGAGCATCGCGGTAAAGCCCCGGCTTCGCCAAACGTCCTCGATGAGCTGCTGCATTTCGATGCGAGTGAGCGCGTCCAATGAGCCGAGCGGTTCGTCCAGAAGCAACAAATTCGGGTCGTGGACCAGCGCTCGCGCAAGTGCTACCCTCTGCCGCTGGCCGCCCGATAAAGTAGCCGGCCAGTCGTTGGCTCGCTCTGCCAGGCCCACCTGCGCCAGGACTTTTCGCGCCCGAGGGATCAGCGCCGGCTCAAGCCCGAGCATGACGTTCGGAAGAATTCGTCTCCACGGCAGCAAGCGAGAGTCCTGGAACATGACGCGAATGTCCGGCTTGCCGCTGGTCTTTGCAACGTAATCTGCAACGCTGCCCAAAGTGATGGTTCCAGCTTGCGGTGTTTCCAATCCCACGACGGACCGCAGGAGAGTACTCTTGCCACATCCGCTACGGCCCACAATGGCCACAAATTCACCAGCGGAAATCTCAATATCGAAATTCTCCAGCACGGTGCGTCCACTGAAAGCGATGCTGACGCTCTTGATCCCAACTGAGACGCCGCGCGAGCAGCGCTGGTCTTCCGCGATCTCTCTCGAACTGCAAATAACAGACAAAGTAATCCTCTATCGCACTGTCTGATATGCCGGATTCCAACGCAGCCAGTAGCGTTCTAATCCTTTCGCCAGAAGATCGGCGAGTTTCCCCAAAATCGCATAAAGCAGAATACCGACCACCATCACATCCGTCTGCATGAATTCGCGCGCGTTCATCGTCATGTAGCCGATGCCAGAGCGCGCTGAAATAGTTTCGGCAACGATCAAGATCACCCACATCAGCCCGAGAGAGAAACGCACGCCTACGAGAATGGAAGGCAAGGCTCCGGGAAGAATGATTTCGCGGTAGAGCGGCCAGCCAGACAGCCCGTAAGTCCTTCCCATCTCCAGAAGTCCGCGATCCACGGATCGAATCCCGTGAAAAGTATTGATGTAGACCGGAAAGAAAACGCCCAGCGCCACCAGAAAAAGCTTGGCCGACTCGTCGATGCCGAACCAGAGGATCACCAGAGGGATGAGAGCCAGAGGAGGGATGTTGCGGACCATCTGAATGGTGGTATCCAGCAAAGTCTCAGCCCAACGCAGTGATCCGGTGAGCAATCCCAGCAAGAGTCCGAGTCCGCCGCCGACGGCGAAGCCTGCCAATGCTCGCATAGTACTGACTCGAACGTGAAGCCACAATTCCCCGGAGGCGCTGAGTTCGAAGAAGGAACGCAGTACGGCCCGCGGCGCGGGCAAGAAGCGGCTGGGGAGAATCCCCGCGGAAGATGCCCACTGCCAGACGATCAACAACGAAATGGGCACGACCCAGGGCAACGCTTGCTTCACGAGAATTCGCAGCCGGAGTTGAGTCTTCATGTTAGAAACGGACGAATGCGCGTGCATGGCTCTTCGCTCAGCGTTTGGCCTGCGCCTGGGTTCCGGATAACGCCGCTTGCAAGGTCGCATCGCGGACATTAATCCGTTTGGGGATCAGCTTGAGTTCGTAGAAAGAGTCGGCGATCTTTTGCTGCTCCGCCATCACTGCCTCGCTGACGGGCTTCACGCCATAGCCGCCGCGCGAAAGTGCCAGCTCAAGTGTGGCTTGATCCAAACCGATCTGCGGTGAGAGTGCTGCCGCGGCTTCCTTCGGATTCGTTTTCGCCCATTCATCCACCGCCGCAACTTGCTCCAGAACGATGGCAACTACATCTGCCCGCTTCGAGGCGTAGGGTCGAGACGCCAGAAAGAATTGATGATTGCTGACTACACCGTTGCCGTCAGCCAGAATGCGAGCACCGGTTTGTCTTTGAGCCGCGGCGAAAAACGGCTCCCAGATCGCCCAGGCGTCCACACTGCCGCGCTCGAAGGCGGCTCGCGCGTCGGCCGGTGTGAGGAAAACTGCATCGATATCCTTGTATTGCACTCCTGCCTTTTCCAGCAGCTTGACCAGCAGAAAGTGAACGTTCGAGCCCTTATTGAGCGCCACTTTCTTGCCTTTGAGTTCGGCAACGGTTTTGATCGGCGAATCTTTGGGGACGAGAATGGCCTCAGCAGCTGAGGCGGGGGGTTCATTTCCAACATAAATCAGATCGGCACCCGCCGCTTGGGCGAAGATGGGCGGGGCTTCGCCGACCGTCCCGAAGTCGATGCTGCCCACGTTCAAACCTTCGAGCAACTGCGGACCCGCAAGAAATTCAGTCCACTTGACTTCAACGTGCAGCGGCGCCAGCCGTTTCTCCAGACTGCCGCGCGCTTTCAGCAGCACCAGCGTGCCGTATTTCTGATATCCAATGCGTATGACGTTGTCGGCGTTCTGGGAGAAAGCGAACGGCGCTACGGCCATCAGGATCAAGACAGCCACAAGGATCGTGCGGTGAAACCTCGCCTGTAGAGATTTGTGCATAAGTCTGAGTCCTTAACTTCGATCGCTTTCCCGAATAACGTTCACGAATAAAATGATGGCTTCGGAAGCTGGCGGCTCAATGCCCAGTCACCCAACTCGCGAATCTTGTAGTCGACCGGATCATGCAATGTGTGAGTGCGCAGGTTGCGCCAGAAGCGGTCGATCCTGGCGGGACCGGCGGCAGCACGCGCTCCCATTACTTCGAACATCCGGCTGGTGATCTCCAGGCCGACGTTGTTGGTCATCACCTTCGATGTGGCCACATCCAGCGCGCACTTGCCGCGCTGGTTCGCGGTGACCGCGTCGCCGCTCTCCCAAACTCGCTGGAGTGACTCTCCTGCAATGTCTGTGAGAGCCTGAGCTGCCTGAAGGTTGACAAAGAAACTCCCGTAATTCGCCAGGATGTAGGGATCTTGCGTGGCGCTCTGCGCGGTTGAAGCAATCCATGGCCTGGTTTGCGCCAGAGTATAGTTGCGCGATTCCTCCAGAGCTCCTTCGGTGATTCCCAGAAAAATATTGCTCAGTATTAACTGCGCGATGCACGAACGCAAAGATGCTCTGACGCTCCCCAGTGGGCCCGGTGTCTTGAGGAACTCCTCCTGCCCGGCCGCAACCTCGATGAACTCCACCGTCCCGCTATCGGTTTGCCGTTGTCCCATGGCATCCCAGTCGTCGAGAATGCGAATTCCCTGCCGGTCGGAGGGTATGGCGGCTACCATAAACTTCTCGTCCACGGAGCGAATCCCGGATACGATCAACATGTCGGAGTCAACTGCTCCGGAACAAAAACTCTTGCGCCCGTTAATGAGGTATCCCAAGGCACACGACGTCAGGCTGGTCCGCTTGTCGAGCGGATTGAGCGCGTTGCCCCAGAACCATTTATTGCGGACGGTTTCAGAAAAGAGCTCCTCGGTCTGAGCCCATGATCCGTAGAGCGACACGGAAGCCAGCATGAGATGCTGGAAGCCGAACAGATGGGCAATCGAACTATCGACACGGGCGAAGACTCGTATGAGTTTCATCGTGTCCGTCCATTCCATCCCCCAGCCGCCCAATTCTGCCGGAATCGTAACGTTGAGCAGTCCGCTCGCACGCAACAGATCCCGCTCAATCTTCGCCGTGCCGCCCCGCTTATCGCGTTCGACGGCGGTTTGAGCAAAGGCTGCGGCCAATTGGTCGGCAATCTCGAAAGCATGTTGCCGAGGCGGCACATTAACTGCGATGTGATTCACCGTAGAAAGCACTACAGCCCTCCCGTATCGTCAGATATGCCGCCCGGACTTCGGATGGTCGCCCGCTGCTGCTCCGGCAGCATCCCTGCTGAACTAGTGTTGCTATAGCAGCACGCCCCTATGCACTCAACCGCCCGACATTCGCCGTAATCGCGTGGAAACTTGAAATTCATCGACATAGGCCCGCCAGTCTATTGGCACGACAATTGCCAAAGCTTATGTGGAACTTATCCCTCCCCGGAAAGAGACCGAAGACATGGAAGTATTCTGGTTCTTACCAACTCACGGCGATGGCCGCTATCTTGGCTCTCCCGAACAGGCTCGAACCGTCAACTACGGATACTTGAAGCAAGTGGCTCAAGCCGCCGATCAGCTTGGATTTCAAGGCGTGCTACTGCCCACCGGCAGGTCGTGTGAAGACGCTTGGGTGGTGGCGTCAACTCTGGTGCCGGTGACGACCAAGCTGAAGTTTCTGGTGGCGATTCGTCCCGGCATAACTTCGCCTACGGCCGCGGCCCGAATGGCAGCGACGTTTGACCGGCTTTCCGAGGGACGGCTGCTGATCAACGTCGTCACCGGCGGCGATCCCGACGAAGCGCTTGGCGACGGCGTTTTTCTCACTCACGACGAGCGCTACGAAGTAACGGAGGAATTTCTTCAGATCTGGCGTGAGGCCGTAGCCGGTAAAGCGATATCGTTGAACGGAAAGCATCTTCATGTTGAGAATGCCAAGGTGTTGTACCCGGCAGTGCAAAAGCCGCATCCCCCGCTCTATTTCGGGGGATCGTCGAAAGTTGCTTACGGCTTAGCCGCACGGCAGGTCGATGTCTACCTCACCTGGGGAGAGCCACCGCAGCAGGTTGAAGAAAAGATTTCGACAGTGCGGCGCATGGCAGAGGAACAGGGGCGCACAGTCAGGTTCGGCATTCGCCTGCACGTCATCGTTCGTGAGACCGAGCAGGAAGCTTGGGCCGCAGCCAATGATCTGATTCGCTACGTCGACGACGAGACTATCGCCCGAGCGCAAAAGACGTTCGCCCGGTTCGACTCTGAAGGACAGCGCCGCATGGCGGAGTTGCATCGCGGTGGTCGCGAGAAGCTGGAGGTCAGTCCCAATCTATGGGCGGGCGTGGGCCTGGTACGTGGAGGCGCCGGCACAGCGTTGGTTGGTGATCCGGCGACCGTAGCGAAAAGAATGCAGGAGTACTCCGAGCTGGGAATTGAAACCTTCATCCTGTCCGGGTATCCGCATCTTGAAGAGGCGTATCGCGTAGCTGACTTGCTGTTTCCCCATCTGCCGCTTTCGTCGAAATCAGAAAGATCAGTCGGAAACATCACGGGCCCGTTCGGAGAACTGGTCGCGAATGAATACCAGCCGCGAACGACCGCGGTAACACCGGTGCCGGTGCAACAGAGTTAGCCAGGTGCGGCAATAGGACTCGTCTTCTGCGCGGTCCACCAAGGGGGGAAGTTGAACAATCAGAGGAGGCCAAAGGCCGCGCTTGTAGTCGCCGCTTTGATCGTTGCGGCGATGTCGCTGAGCTGCAGCCGCAAGGCTTCTGTGAAGCCCGCAACCATCAGGCTGGACTATGCGTATTACAACCCAGTGAGCCTGGTCCTCAAGGACAAGAAATTTCTTGAGCAGGATCTCGCCAATGATGGCATCTCCGTTGAGTGGACGCAAAGCCTGGGCAGCAACAAAGCTCTGGAACTGCTGAACAGCAAGAGCGTCGACTTTGGGTCGACGGCTGGGGCCGCGGCTCTCATCGGAAAGGCCAACGGTAATCCGATCAAAGCTATCTATGTTTACTCTCGTCCCGAGTGGACCGCTCTGGTCGTTCGCAAAGACTCTCCCATCACGAAGGTCAAAGATCTCAAGGGAAAGAAAGTGGCGGTGACGCGCGGGACAGATCCCCACATATTTCTCTTGCGTGCGCTTCACGAGGCAGGGCTGACCGAAAGGGATATTTCGATTGTGGTGCTGCAGCATGCCGACGGAAGAATCGCACTCGAAAAAGGGGACGTGGATGCCTGGGCCGGCTTGGATCCCATGATGGCGCAGACGGAGATTCAAAGTGGTTCCCGGCTGTTCTATCGGAATGTGAACTTCAATAGCTACGGTGTGCTCAACGTGCGCGAAGACTTTGCCAGGCAATACCCCGCGTATGTGGAGCGCGTCCTGGCGGCCTATGAGAAGGCGCGTCTCTGGGCGCTTCAGAACCCGGATGAATTTCGCAGACTGTTTGCCACCGCCGCCAAGCTCCACGACCCAGTGGTCACGAAAGTTCTCGAGCGCACAGACCTGAGCAATTCGACGATCGGAGACAACCAGCGCCAAGTCATCATCGCTAGCGGCGACGTTCTCAAACAGAACAACGTTATCAGCAATGGTGCGGACGTGAACGCAATCGTGAATGATCTGATCGATGCTCAGTACGTCCGAGACGTGGTCAACAAAAGCCTGGCGCAGAAATGAGCACCGCGGAGCAGAACCGAAGGCTCGTCTGGAAGGGCGCTGCCGCGGAATTGACGGCGAAGCCGCCGGACAAAATCAGACGAATCTTTATTCCAGATCGCCTTCTGGGCTGGATCATTCCCGTGAGCGTACTGCTCGCGTGGGAACTTCTCGCGCGCCTCGGGATGCTTCCCCCAAATTGGCTGCCGGCACCGACAGTCGTCGGCAAGACGATCTATCAGTTGGCCGTTGCGGGCGATTTGTTTAAACACGCGGGAGTAACCATAGCCCGCGTGGCGGTTGGATTTCTCCTCGGAGCAAGCGCAGGCACGCTCTTCGGCGGGGTCACCGGCTACCTGCCGGTTGCTCGCAAGCTGCTCGATCCCACATTGCAGGCGTTGCGCAGTGTTCCTTCGATCGCATGGGTTCCACTCTTCCTATTATGGCTGGGCATTCAAGAGACCTCGAAAATTACTCTGATCGCGCTAGGCGCATTTTTTCCGGTTTATCTGAATCTCTCGGTTGCCATGCGACACGTCGATCCAAAGCTGCTTGAAGTCGGCAAATTATATCGGCTGAGCAGTTTCCAAATGGTTCGCCGACTCATTCTTCCGGCCGCCTTGCCGGAGTACATCGTCGGGCTTCGCAGCGGACTGGGCCTGGCGTGGATGTTTGTCGTAGCGGCGGAACTCTTGGGGGCAAGCAGCGGGATCGGATATCTCATGGTGGATGGCGAGATGACGGGGCGTGCGTCCATCATTCTAGCCAGCGTAATTCTTTTCGCCATCTTCGGGAAGACCACAGACTGGATAATGAACGCGGTCGGCCGCGGGCTGCTCGGTCACAGATCTCGCTGACACCCAGCCTGTGGGCCGATGAATTCACCGGCCTCGGCGTGAGCCATTCAGCTTATGGTCAACAATAGTTTCGATCAACGCGGCACGGTCAACATTGAAATTGTGCATAAGGCCTTTTCAGGTTCCAAGGGCACTCTCCTGGCGTTGAAAGACATTCTGCTGACCATCGACCCCGGGGAATTCGTGTGCATTGTCGGCGGCAGTGGCTGCGGGAAGACGACGTTGCTGAGAATCATCGCTGGCCTGGAGACCGAGTATGAAGGCGCCGTTTTTCTCGACGGCAAACAACTCCTAGGGACTGGCTTGGATCGCGGCGTGGTTTTCCAGGAGCACCGCCTCCTTTCGTGGCTCACGGTGCATGACAACGTTGGTTTTGGACTTGCAGGCCTACCTAGGGAAGAATGCAGCCGGGATATTCGACACTACATCGGCTTGGTTGGGCTGGATCAGTTCGAATATGAATACCCTCACCAGCTTTCGGGCGGCATGTCTCAGCGAGTGGCCATTGCACGAGCACTGGCGGGGCGGCCTGAAGTCCTATTGCTGGACGAACCCTTCGCCTCCCTGGATGCGCTGACTCGAATGCGCATGCAGCAGGAAATCCTGCGCATTTGGGAAGCTGAGCGTACGACGGTGGCGCTGGTCACCCATGACATCGAGGAGGCGGTATATCTTGCAGATCGGGTTGTCATCATGTCTCCGCAGCCGGGCACGATCAGGAATATCTTGCCCGTCCCTTTGTCGCGGCCCCGCGATCGTACGGATGAAGAATTCGTGCGAGTGCGCAAATCGATCCACGAGGAATTGTTTGCGCCGGACGGCATGACATCACCTGCGGCTGACAGTTTCTAACTGGCGAAGGTATCAGGCAGGATCGATTGAAGCTCTCAGTTTTCGAGTGTCGGTCAGTTCGCCGCATTGCATCAGCCTGGCCCGAACGATGTTCCGGCTGATGCCCAGGAGGCGGGCCGTCTGAACCTGGTTGCGGTGACAGAATTCATAGGCTGTTCTCGTGATTGCTGTCTCGATCTCGGCGTATAGGTTGGGACGGCCATTTTCAAAAAGTGCCAGTAAAGCGTCATGCAATGCTTTGAAGGGCTGCGCTGAGCCGCTTGCTGCCATTCGGAGCCCGAGCGGAGAAAGCCTCAAATCTTCTGGACGAACTACATTTTCGCGGCAAACCAGCAGAGCGTGATGGATGACATTTTCCAACTCACGAGTATTGCCTGGCCAGGAGTGCCCGCTGAGCAGGACATCGATCGCCTCCGCGCTCAGTGCGGGATCATTCAGTCCCAGACGTTCTCCATAAACTCCAAGAAAGTATTGCGCCAAGGGAAGAATGTCACCCCGCCGTTCGCGCAACGGCGGAATGTGCAGCGTGGCAACCTGCAGCCGGTAATAAAGATCTTCGCGAAAACGTCCCGCGGCAACTGCATCCTCTAGATTCACGTTGGTTGCAGCTACCACGCGAACGTCAATCGCAACCGGACTACGCGACCCCAGCCGAACTACCTGGCGCTCTTGCAGCACGCGGAGCAACTTGACCTGCATAGCGAACGGCAGATCTCCGATTTCATCCAGGAACAACGTGCCGCCTCGTGCCGCCTCAAACCACCCCGCCCGGGCTACCGTTGCTCCGGTGAATGAGCCGCGCTCATGACCGAACAGTTCACTCTCTACCAGACTTTCAGAAAAAGCTCCGCAATTTACCGCTACAAAAGGACCGTCAGCCCGTGGGCTCAGCTTATGCAGGTGTCTGGCAACGAGTTCCTTACCGGTACCCGTTTCTCCAGTGACCAGCACATTTGCGGTGCTGGGTCCGATCAAATGCATTCTCCCAAGCAGCGCCTTGGACTTAACGTCTTCGAACACCAGGGCGGATGCCCTCAGGCTAAAGGGCAAGACAGGAGGGCTGGGAAAGCTTAGAAGTGGCTTGGGAACCGGCGACAGTGACATTGATAAACCCTACTATATGAATCGAGATAATAGAATACACTCAGCGACCGTGTCAACGGAATGGTAGAGTCGGTCGTGGTGCAGTTTGGTCTAGACGCGAGGGTTGATCCTCGGGAGCTCCCTCGCTTCGCCTGGGCTTTCCTTCGACGAAGCAGGGCTCCGCTCGGGATGACGCCACGGCTTTTTTGATCATAAAAATTCAAGCTGCACTACTGTAGAGCCTCAACTGAGGCACTACCAACGGAATCCATCCCGCGCAGCTCGAACGCCTATCGCCATCATCATTTGGATTCCGGACCGCGCGATGAGGTCGTTTTGCCTGTGATGGCGCGGCGAACAAATTGCTCATCCTTGTACTTGAGCCGGCGATATGTCCGCCAGGCCGACAGCGGCAGGACGGAAAAAACCATCCGCGGCGCAAGGTCCCACGTGCGCAACGCCATAAACAACAAGCGGTCGGTGGCTCGTTCCCAGAGATTGGGTTTGCGTGCTCCGGTTTCAGGGAAGTGGCGTGCCAGCAGACTGTTGCCGTCTTCCGCCTTCCAGAGCGCACTGTACCGCTCGAGCTTACTGGCCAGTTTGGGTGGGAGGGGGTCGTGGCGACCTTTGCTGGCGACGATATCGCTGCCTCTTGCCAGGGTATGGTGAGGCCCCAAAAACACGGCAGACCGGTCCTCGCTGTTCAGAGCTGTTACCGCCGGATCAAACGGCACTTCGAGGAATTCGCAAACGCCCTGCATCGTGTTCGCCGTATCGCTAACCAGATCACGATAATGAATCTGGTGAACGAAGGCTCCCATGCGCTGGAGCTTTTTGACTTCCTTGCGCAAAACTCTGGAAGCCAGCACCGACTTATGGATGGTGCCCGGCCGGGCAAACCACAACCCTGAAACTCCAGAACGCCCTGCAGCCTTCAGTACACTACGACAGATCTCTTCCGGGTCGCGCCAAACCACGACAAACCGAGCGCCGGGAAACTCCCGCGCCAGATCAGCCAGTCGGTCATAGTAGGACGGCGATTTGCATCCCCATCTCGTCTTCCCCAACTGCGCGGCGTATTCGCGGCCGGCCATTTCAAAGGCCTCACCCAGCGAAGCTACAGGAGAAGTAAGCCGGGCCGGGTCGAGATCGTGCCGGCTAATGCTCGCATTCCAGTAATCCCACTTTTCTACCCACGTCTTTCGTCCCCAGGGAACTCGAAACATGGGCCACAAGACCGGGAGGTCCGATTCATAGAGCAGCCGGATGTCCGGGTGCTGATTCAGAAGCAAATACACTAGCGTCGAACCGCACCGCCACATGCCGGTCACGAAGATCGGCGGAACGAAGATCGGCGGAACATGGCCATCCGGCTGTCCGCCGGCTGGATTCCGAGTTTCCTGTAACGTCGCTTCCGCACTCGGGGGGGTCATCTTGTCTCCTGTTTCGTCAACGCGCCCAAGGTCAGGGCGCGGGATTGCCGGTGCATGAATCATCACACCTGTAGCGCCGTATCACGCTCCTGCTTGATCGACCCTGAACCGGAGTCCGAGTCCAGATTCAGCTCAGACACGTCCAGTTCAGACAAAAGCGGGTAGCCCATGCGCCTCATCGACCCGCCGGCGTGCTCCTCGATGCGACGTGCCTGCTCCGTCGTCAACTTTGAAAGCCAGCCGCGCACCGCGCCTTCTCGCACGAAGCGACCGCGGATCGACGACCTTACCGGTTCCTTGTTTTCCTTTTCCCTCATCTTTTGTATCGTATTGTTCTCCACAGCGCGCCGGATTTTGTCCATATCCACATCCACGCCGAGAAATTCGACCATCCGGACAAACCCGGGTAGCGGATCATTTCGCAAATCTTCAAAGCGCAGCAGCAACATGTTGTCAGTTCCGGCGATTGGCGAATCCAGCCAGGTGGCGATGTGCCGCTGCCAGGGACCGTAGCCATAGACGCTGCAATTTTTCGTCAAAAGAAAACTGTCGATGAAATGGTCGAGATCGTCATGGTAATAGTCGAGTACCGTATAGAACGCATATTCGGCCAGCACGATGTCGCGTGGGTCCCGCGTCACGTAGATCGCCTTACGATATTCCTTCTGATAATCCTCATGCGTGGCGATCAGGCGGCCGCCGCCGGGCAGCAGCCGCAAAGCTTTGGACTGCAGGCCGATTCCCGGCATCTCCGTATTCGTCTTCCTGAATCCAGCCGGCTTGCCGGTGAGTATCTCGTACAGAACAAAGCGCGCCCAAGTGCTCCCCGATTTAGGATAGGAGGCATAGATCACATCGGCGGATTCCAATCCGCGGTGACGCAGCCAGGTGAGTGGCACCCTCAGCCTGGTCTTCGCGAATGCCCGGCGCACCTTCCTGTAGGCCGAGGTCGGCTTCTTCTGTTTACCAGCGGCGCTTTTCTGTGCGTTGTCGCCAGCGCTGTTGCTCGGTTCCGTCATTACAGGCTCCTTGAGGGCGTGTTTTTTCGATTCGAAATGACTTTCTAAGCTATCCAAAGAATTTTCGGTTCCGGTTTTCGCGGTGCCGACCGGCGATGGGGGGATCTGCCGGGTTGCCGTTTCGAACGTTACACGGCGATTCCAAAGCGCATCGCAGCAAGAAGGCGACGCCAGTCGGTACAACTGCCTGCACTTCAGCCTATGGCAGGACCGCGCTCTCTATTACGCCACCGAGGCTCGGTTCACGGCTGCCAGATCTTGTGGCTGGGGAGGAGCCATCAGAGTGGTGGTCGAGCCAGTATGCATCTTCCAGGCGCCCCGCACCTTCTCAACCACCACAACGGCCCCGGTCTGAGGGCCGCCTTTGACCGGTACTTTGTTCCTATCGCCGCCTAAGACGATGTTGGAGGTGGCCAGCAGGTTCCGCACATGGGTGACCACAGCAATGCTGTTCGGAGATGCCTCGGCCACTGACAGCAGACTCTGTAGGCGGTGAGCATAGCGGCCGTAGAATTGATAAAAAGATTCTCCGCTCGGCGCTGCGAGGTCGGGGTGCTGGTTCAGCAAAGTCAGGAACGGAATGATCTCGCGGACACGCTGCCCGCAGAAGACGCCCAGATTCCAGGGTCGTAAATCGCCGGAGTGCGTCAGGGTTGCTCCGGTTTTCCGGCGCAGAACCTCGGCGGTCTGCCGGGCCCGCCGCAGATCCGAGCAGTAGATCGCATCCACTACATGGTTTCGGTGGATCAGTTCCGCGGTCTCGGCGGCTTCGGCAAGCCCCTCCTGATCGAGCGGAACGTCGAGCCAGCCGCGCAGGCGCTCGTCTCTCCCGGGCATGTTCAGGCCCGTATGTCCATGGCGAATAACCAGTAGTTTCCCCACTTTTCCTCCAAGAAATCGGTTTTCAGACACAGCTCCGCCTCAAGACACACGGAGATTGAGGCGCCGGCTGGAACAGCCAGAAACGCTAAAAACGACATTGCAAGCAACAGTGAATCCGGCCAGGGGGGAAGCGCAATTGGCGGGCAGCTCACCCGCGCCTGCATTCACAGAACATTAACATTTCAATGTAATGATGTCAATGGAAATACTGGACATTAACTGGAGCGCCTTGAACGCCGCCCCTCGTACCACGCCAGCAGAAACCGGTCTGGGCGTGAAGTCGCCGCTAGCTCGGGCCACACTCCACCGCCATCCTCCCCAGGTACGGGGAGTCTAGGTATTCACGAGCACCCCCGAGATCGACGATTTTCGCCTGGCAGCCTGAATGCGGGCCGGCCATATTCCAGCCACTCGAAAATTGCACCCCACATGGCGCGGCGTTAAGGTAGCTTTACAGCAGTGGTTCCGGGCGAGCCTTGGCGCCTTCAGTTTTGTGGCGAAGTCAGAACGGCTCGGAAACTCAAGGCGTGAGGCACATGAGGGTGGATGGGCATACAGATTGCTCTCAGTCACAGGACACAGTACGGGTACGAGAAGGCGGTCGTAGTCGGTCCGCAGATTATAAGGCTGCGCCCGGCCCCGCATTGCCGGACGCCGATCCTGAGTTACTCACTTAGCGTCACTCCCGCTCGGCACCTTGTTAATTGGCAATTCGACCTCCACAACAATCACGTGGCGCGACTTCTTTTCACCGACAAGACCAACAGGTTTGTGGTTGACGTGGACCTTGTGGTGGAGCTGTCCCCCTTCAATCCCTTTGATTTCTTTCTAGAACCAGGCGTGGAAGACTTCCCGTTCGCATACGCTCCGGAACTGGCGAAGGATCTCGAACCGTATCTTTCGGTCGAGCCGGAAGGACCTCGACTCCAGGTTTTCCTCGAGAATGTTTCCCGCGATACGCGAGGAACGATCAGTTTCCTGGTTGACCTGAATCGAAGGGTGCGAAGCGAGATTGACTATGTGACGCGCCTCGATCCGGGCGTCCAGACGTGCGAGCAGACGCTGGAAAAGCGTACGGGTTCGTGTCGTGATTCGGCGTGGCTGCTGGTGCAGGTTCTCCGGCATTTGGGAATCGCGGCGCGCTTCGTCTCTGGATATCTGATTCAGCTGGCGGCGGATGACCAAACACGGGAAGGTGCGGACGGTCCGAAATCAGACTCCGCGGATTTCCACGCCTGGGCCGAAGTATTCTTGCCGGGCGCAGGCTGGATTGGGATGGATCCGACGTCGGGCCTGTTCGCCGGTGAGGGACACATTCCGCTGGTCTGCACTCCGAACCCTACGATGGCGGCGCCGATCGAAGGAACGGTCGAGCCGGCCAACGTGGACTTCAGCTACTCCATTTCCATTCGCCGCCTGAATGACCCACCCCGCGTATCCAATCCCTTCACCGAGGAAGCCTGGCTGCGGGTCAAACAGGTGGCACATGCCGTCGATGCCGACCTGGAAGCGCAGGGTGTGCGCATGACCATGGGTGGGGAGCCTACGTTCATCGGCATTGACGAGCCTGAGAGCCCCCAATGGAACCTTGATGCTCTGGGGCCGATGAAGCGAACTCGCGGCTTGACTCTCATCCGATGCCTCCGCGACGAAGTGGCGCCCGGCGGTTTGCTTCATTTCGGACAAGGCAAATGGTATCCAGGCGAGCCGTTGCCGCGTTGGGCGTTGACTTGCGCCTGGCGCGACGACGGCGTCCCGATCTGGCGAAATGTTGAGCTCATCGCTCGAGAGAATGCTCCCAAGCACCGGGACGCCAGCCTCGAGGCGAGCGCAGCTCTTAAGTTCATCGAAGCGCTCACACGCCGCCTTCAGGTGAGCCCGGAAAACATTCTGCCGGCCTACAACGTGGATGCTGCTGAGACGCCGGAACCGGCTGGATATATTGTGCCCATTCGCCGCCGACAACCGGCGGGCCGGTTGTGCTGGTCGAGTCAGCTATGGTTCCCTCGCCCGGAACGTCTCCTTCTGTCGCAGGGCGATTCGCCGATCGGCTACCGCATACCGACCGAGGCCATGCCCTGGGTGGCGCCGGATGTGCTCGAATACGAGTACGAAGCTGCGCCCTTCGCGGACCGGATCAAGCTGCCATCAAGCACGAACCGCCGAATGGATCTGTTCGAACAAAATCCAATGCCTGACCCGCTGCCGGCCCTCTCGATCCCATCCGAAACGGCGCCGGAGCTGATCCGTCCCTCACTCTGCGTGCAGGCGCGGGAAGGCAGGCTGCACGTGTTCCTTCTTTACGCTTCGAAGCTCGCGGACTATCTGGATCTAGTCGCTGCCGTCGAAGACACTTGCGAATACCTGCATCAACCGGTTTGGCTGGAAGGCTACCCTCCTCCTTCCGATCCGCGATTGCGATCCTTCAGCCTCACTCCCGATCCCGGAGTTCTGGAAGTGAACCTGCCGCCGGCGAGCAATTGGGATGAACTGGAACGGATCAACACTCTGCTCTTCGAGGAAGCGCGCCATAATCGGCTGACCGCTGAAAAGTTTGCTTACGACGGCAGCCACCTCGCTACCGGCGGCGGCAGCCATATCGTGATTGGCGGAGCGACCGTGCTGGAGAGTCCATTTCTGCGCCGCCCGGATCTGTTGAGGAGCATGCTGGCATTCTGGCAAAACCATCCGTCGCTCTCCTATCTATTTTCCGGCATGTATGTCGGCCCGACGAGCCAGTCTCCGCGGGTTGACGAAGCACGGATGGATGCCTTGTACGAGCTGGAAATCGCTTTTAGCAATTTGGCTGCGCCAGACTGCCCGCCGAGCACGATGGATGGATTGTTTCGGAACCTTCTTGTCGACGTGACCGGAAATTCACATCGCGCCGAGTTCTGCGTTGATAAGCTCTATCCGCCGGAGGGCCGGGGGCTGCGACTGGGCTTGCTCGAATTACGTGCATTCGAAATGACTCCCCATGTCAGAATGGGTCTTATCGCGATGCTGCTGATCCGCGCCTTGGTATCCACGTTCTGGAAGCGTCCATTCGAAGGTGGCCTGATCCGCTGGGGAACCGCGCTGCATGACCGTTTTATGCTGCCACATTTTGTCCGGCGCGACTTTTCCGATGTGCTCACCTATTTGCGCGGGTCTGGTTACAACTTCGAGGAGATGTGGTTTGCCGCGCAGATGGAGTTTCGTTTTCCGAAGATCGGGTCCATCGCTGCAGAAGGAGTCGAACTCGAGCTGCGTGAGGCCCTCGAGCCCTGGAACGTGCTCGCGGAAGAGACTGTTTCCGGCCAAACGGTTCGCGCCGTCGATTCCTCGTTCGAGCGGATTCAGGTGACGCTTTCCGGGGTCAACACGGAATCCCGCTATTTGGTTGCATGCAACGGCCGGAGAGTGCCACTGCATCCCGCCGGCAATCTAGGAGAGGCGGTCGCGGGTGTAAGGTATCGTGCGCGACAGCTGTCGGCCTTATTACATCCAACGATTCCCGTGCATGCGCCGCTGATTTTCGATGTTGTCGACTGCTGGAACGAGCGTTCGGTTGGCCGATGCGTCTACCATGTGACATCGCCCGATGGTTCCCCCTATACGTCCCGTCCATTGAACGCGACGGAGGCCGCCGACCGCAGAGGACAACGCTTTCAAGAAGCCGAGCCGCCGGCTGGACCGATGGCGCCACCGCGCGAAGAGCCCAACTCCAGCTTTCCTCTGTCTCTCGATCTGCGGTTTCCTCCACCTGGAAAGCAAAACGACGTCGCGAAGCCGGGTCTTATCCGATGACTGTCGATTTATCTCAACCGCCGCTCCGCTACGGCACCGCTTACGACGAATTGTCGGCCGACGGTCTGACTCCCCGCCCGCACTGGGCACACCTGATGGAATCGCTTCAGAAGATCGGCGCCGAGGAGTTGGGCCGACGCTGGGCGCGAGCCGAGCGTCGTATCCGCGAGAACGGAATCACCTACAACGTTTACGGCGATCCACTGGGGGCAAGCCGGGCATGGCAGATCGACATTGTTCCACTGCTGATTCCGGCGGAGGAATGGCGCTTCATCGAAGCGGGCATCATACAACGCGCCCAATTGCTCAATCTTCTCCTCGAGGACCTCTACGGCGCGCAGAGCCTGGTGGCGCGCGGCCACTTTCCCGCCGCTCTGCTCTATGCGAACCCCGCATTTCTGCGGCCGCTGGTCGGCGTGCCGGTTGCCGCGCACAGCTATCTGCATATGCTGGCCGTCGATCTTGCCCGTTCGCCCGATGGCCAGTGGTGGGTGCTGGCCGATCGTACGCAAGCCCCCTCGGGCAGCGGCTATGCGTTGGAGAACCGCACCATCGTCTCCGACGTTCTGCCGGATCTCTTTCGCACCTCGAATGTATTGCGCCTGGCTCCGTTTTTCCGCGCGCAACGCGAAGCGCTCACCAACCTTGCCCAGCTCGACAATCCGCGAGTCGTGTTGCTGACTCCTGGGCCACTCAATGAGACGTACTTCGAACACGCCTACATCGCGCGTTATCTGGGATTCACTCTAGTGCAGGGAGCGGACCTGACGGTGCGCAAGCGCCGCGTGTATCTCAAAACCGTCGACGGACTGGAGAAGGTCGACGTAATTTTGCGCCGGGTGGACGATAGCTTCTGCGATCCTCTCGAACTGCGGGCCGATTCGCTGCTGGGAGTGCCCGGCCTGGTCGACGCGATCGTCGCGGGAAATGTGAAAGTGGCCAACGCGCTGGGAAGCGGCCTGATTGAGACAGCCGCAATCATGCCCTTTCTTCCCGGCCTCTGCACGCAACTGCTGGGAGAGAAGCTCAAGCTCCCGTCCGTCGCCACCTGGTGGTGTGGACAGAAGTACGCGCTCGATTGGGTGCTCGACCACCTTGACCAAGTGGTGGTGAAACCGGCATTCCCCTCGCGCGCGATGGAACCGGTGTTCGGGGCTGAGCTGCTGAACGCCGAGAAGGGCGAGTTTGCCCAGCAGTTGCGGGCCCGCCCGCACGAGTATGTGGCGCAAGAGCAGGTAGCTTTGTCCACAGCGCCGGTGTGGAACAACGGATTTCTTAACTCGCGCAGCGTGGTGCTGCGCACCTACGTGCTCAATACCGGCAGAGGGTGGATCGCGATTCCGGGAGGACTGGTACGCGTTGCTGAAGCGGAAGGGTCAGTCGTGTCAATGCAGCGCGGAGGCCACAGCAAGGACGCGTGGGTCCTGTGGGATGGCCCGGTCGATACCTTCAGTTTGCTCCGCCCCCGCCATGAACCGGTGGAGTTGCACCGGGTTTCGCGAGTTGTGCCCAGCCGCGTCGCCGACAATGCCTTCTGGCTTGGCCGTTATGTCGAGCGCGCCGAGAACATTGCTCGCATCTTACGCGCCATAATCCCTCGCGTGCGGCGCGCCGGGGAAGCGGAACTGCTCTGCCTCATGCGCCTGCACAAGTGCCTGGGGTCAAGGCACAGCCGGTTGCCCAAGCCTAAACACCGGCGACCGACATCTCTTGAACTTGAACAGGAAATGACGTCCCTGCTGACGGATCCCAAGCGGGCCGACAGTCTGACTTCCACCCTGGCAGAGGTGTCCCGGATTGGCGGTAATATTCGCGAGCGCTTGTCGGGCGATATGATGGTTGTGATCGGACGGCTGCGCGACTCAATTCAGGCCGGGCAGGGCACTCCGTTTCTCGAGTATCCGGCGCTGCTGACCGATTGTTTGGGACTGCTATCTGCATTTTCCGGAATGGAGCGGGAGAACGTCAACCGCGGATTGGGCTGGGTTTTCATGACTACCGGCCGGCGTCTCGAGCGCGC
>Ga0302326_10003169_pt1 | contig 38996 bp, 36 predicted proteins | sample Palsa_T0_3_FD_202264 | JGI IMG/M metagenome (GOLD analysis project Ga0302326, IMG submission 202264) | Peat permafrost microbial communities from Stordalen Mire near Abisko, Sweden - Palsa_T0_3 | ecosystem: Environmental > Terrestrial > Soil > Palsa > Peat permafrost | place: Sweden: Abisko... | reverse complement strand
CTGGTTCTGTTCAGTTTCTGGCAACGCGCGACCGGGCAAGTCATGGAGCGAAATCCATTCCAGGATCCCAGCGCATGGAACAGTCGTGTGCCGCAGTTGCAGCCCGGTCAGTACTACACCGCGGATATCTTCAGCGCCGCCGGCATCTCCTCGGCACTGAACTACCTGGATAGGGTCATCCCGTCCGGTGACGCCAAACTCTTGCGCGGTACCGATCTCGCGCACGATTCACTGGAAGTCCAGGCTGAAATGTTCTGGACCGGCGACCTACCGCAGCAGTTCGCCAAGCGGCGCGGATATTCGGTGATTCGGTTTCTGCCGGCGCTCTACACGCCGCGCGAAGCATCCTTCAATCCGCTCGATCCGAGCTGGGGCGGACCGTTGCCCCCGAGACCGTTCGATTTCTCGGGCGATGTCGGTAGGCGCGTGCGTTATGACTACCAGCACACGCTCACCGATCTTTACAGCGAGCGCTACCTCAGAGCATTTACCAACTGGGCGCATTCCAAGGGCATGCAGTCGCGCGTCGAAGTAGCCTATAACTATTTTGCTCTGGACATGCTGCGCAGTGCTCGCCAGGTGGATGTCCCCGAGAACGAATCGTTCGATCCCGGCTGGGCTACCGCCTTCGATCCAACTGTGCCGCCCTATGGCACGGACCGCTGGCGTCACGTCATCGATGCCTATCGGCTGACGGGATCCGGAGCTCATCTGGCCGGACACGCGCGCGCGACCATTGAATTCGGCGATGACTTTGCGATCTATCGCAAGCAGCCCATCGACTACGCACAGCAGCTCAACGAGTCGCTGGCCGGCGGCATTACGATGGGCCTGCTGACGGCGTTCGAGAGCGCCAGCACCGCGTGGCCCACGCCGTCGGGCGGCGCTATGTTGGGACTGGGCGATGCATGGACTGCTGGCTGGCCTCAGTGGCGCGACTGGCGTGCGCTCGCGCGCTACTTCGCGCGTTCCACGCAAGTGCTCGAATCCGGCCAAGCACGCGTTGACGTCACGATCTACCACGATCGCGGCTTGTCCACGGTCCATGACCGCGCTCCCCTGTTTGCAAGTGATCGACTCGAGGGCGCGGGCTACAGCTATGACTTCATCGATCCGGCGGCACTGATTGGCCCTGAGGCGGCAGCGAAGGCTGGGCTTCTGTATGGCCGAGGAGTCGGTTACCGCGCGCTGATCCTGAATCAACAGTCCATGCCAGTTGCCGCGGCGCGTGCCATCCTGGAGATGGCTCGAAACGGTCTGCCGGTAGTAGTGATCGGAACGCCGCCGCGCGCGAGTACAGGCTTCAGGGACAGCGCCGCCCACGACAGCGCAGTCGTGAACGCAATGAACGCGCTGATTACATTGCCGACGGTCGCGCAGGTCATCAGCATTGATGATACCGCGGCGGCGTTGCGGCGGCTCGGTTGCCTGCCGTCCGCATCTTTCGGAGAGCAATCGGCCGTACTGAGCGTTCATCGGCAACGCGCTGGGCATGATCTCTGGTGGATCTTCAATCCGACGGAGGCTGTCATATCGGCGAACGCCAGTTTTGCCGCCGTTGGTGCGCCATACGTACTGGATCTCTGGAGCGGACTGGTAGACCGCGCCCCCCAATGGAGCCAGCAAAATAACCGCACCCAAATGCCGCTCATCCTGATGCCACATGCAAGCACCGTGGTGATGATTCGCCACAATGAGGCGCCGCCACATGTGGTCTCCAGCACCGCGCCGGAGGAGCTCATGCAGCGCGGCGATCAATTGCTCGTCGTGACGACCCATGGCGGTCGCTTCGATCTTGCGTTGAGCAACGGCGAGCATCGAAGCGTCGATCGGGAGGGGCTGCCTGCGGCGCTGAATCTTTCCGAGTGGCGCCTGCAGGTCGATGAATTGTCGCCTGAAGGTCCGAAAACCCACGAGCTCGGCATTCAACCACTGGCCGATTGGCGCTCAATCCCGGAGCTGCGGGACGTGGTCGGCCAGGCGCTGTATTCGGCCTCGGTCACGCTGCCCTCCGATTGGTTCGGCCAAGACCGCGACGTGCTGCTGAGCGTCGGCAACGTCGCCGGCGCGATGCAATTATCGGTCAACGGTCACACCGTCACTGAACAGACCACAGGCTATGGACACTGGCTCACCGGAGCGTGGCTAAAGCCGGGTGAGAACCGCGTTACCATACGCGTGGACACGACGCTTCTGAACCGCATGGCCGCACTACGTACCGCCGGCGACCCTCGCTATCAGACCGGCCCGACGCCGCTGCCGCCGGCGCCTTCCGGGCTCATCGGTCCTGTTACTCTGACCAGCGTACTGTCGTTGCCGCTGCCCGGCGCCGAATCGTCTGCGCCCTGAGCTAGGACATGTAAGCATGACAGCGTGGACCTGGATCACAATGTCTGTTATCGCGCGCTCAAGCATCGCGACGCCCGCTTCGACGGGCGCTTCTTTGTGGCTGTGAAGACCACGGGAGTCTATTGCCGCCCGGTCTGTCCGGCGCGTTGGTGTGCGCCATCCCCGAGTCGCAACAGATGGCATACAATGAGCCATCTATAGTGAACACCAATATCGTCAATCCTCTGGCGACGGCCTTGAACCATAGAGCATGACGAAATGATACGCCTCTACAGACTCTGGCGAATCGGCGCAACAGATCTGCGCTTGCTTTGGTTTGCGCTCAGGCACCCCAGCCGCCCTGTTTGGTTGTTGCCGCTGGTCGCGATATTGACCGTGTATGCATTGGATCCACTGAACTTCGCGATTCCGCTATTGGGCGTTGTGGACGATCTGGTCGCTATTCCGCTGCTGCTGCATGTGCTACTCAAATTCCTGCCGATTGAGATTCGCCACGGCTTTTCTCCCAGATCGACGCTGCGGTAATCCTGCCGGTGCCCCGACTGTCAGCGGAGCTGGCCAATCATTCAGCCGCTGCACGCTCCAGCCGCACTGATCTACAAGGTGCGCAGCGAACAGAACCTCCGCCCTTGGAGCTTTGAACAGAGTCTGTCTGCCTCGTGGGGTGCAACTGTCATTTGTCGCAGGTCGCCGTCGATAGTGCAGTGCACTATCGCCTTGAGGGGTGTTGCGGCTGCTCGACATTCTTGAAAGCCTTTCGCGGCCTCAAAGCGGGCGATTCGCCGCAGATGTCAACCATCCGCTCCCCGGCGCGTTGCCATGTGGGGTCTAATTGTCGCCCGGTTGGGAGGTTCTATGTGGCACAAAGCCGAGATGCAGGCGCTGCACGCGCCCGGAGAATCGCGCCGCACCCTGAGGGCGGCCATCATTCGCCCCGCTGCGCTACTGGCACTCGTTACTGGGCTAACAAGCTGTGGCGGCGATCACTATTGTGGTAACTGCGGACCGAGCTATCCCGCCACCGAAGTGTCCTACGGGCTGGTCGCGGCCGACTTCACCGGCAATGGCTTCACCTCCATTGTTCAGACAAGCACCATTATGAACGGCAATCAACCCGCGCCCGGATATCTGAAGGCCTATCTGTCAGCCGGGGCCGGCGCCTTTGCAGCGCCCGTGCTCACGAGCGATGGCGACGACCCGTTGTACCTGGCCACGGCGGACATCAATGGCGACCACCTGCCGGACATCGTCTCGGCAAGCTTTCAGGACGGCACTTTGTCGGTATTCTTCAATGATGCGCAGAGTCCCGGCAGCTTCAACACGCCGCTGGTATTGTCCTCTCCGGGCGCCTCGCAAGTCGCCATTGCCGATATGAATGGCGACAATTTGCCTGATCTGGTTTCGGCCGACTACAACGTATCGCTGTTTTTGCAAACCTCACCCGGTACCTTCGCCAGTCCCATCACTCTGTACTCGGGGGGTGCCAACTGGGTCGCGGTCGGTGACCTCAATGGGGACGGTATTCCCGATGTCGCACTGACCGACAGCGTCGGGGTCAAGCTGCTGCTGCATACCGGAGCAGCCTCGGCCACGACTTACGCCACCCCGATCTCGGTCTACACCGAGGCCTCCAATGCCGCGTTCCTCGGAGCCAATCTGATTGCGATCGCTGATGTGAATGGCGATGGCTTGAACGATCTGGTGATCACCGATCCGGGCCCAGCCGGTGGCAGTGCGCCAACGGTCGCCGTACTGCTGCAGAACGCATCCAGTCCAGGCACATTCCTGCCCGCGGTGAGCTACGCCACGGCTGCCGGAAGCCTCGCCCAGACGATCGCCGTGGTGGATGTGAACGGTGATGGGCACCCCGACATCATCATCGGCGGCAGCAGTGCGGTCAGTGTACTGCTGCAGAACGCGGCCAGTCCCGGTACATTTCTGGCAGCGACGAACTACGCGGTGTCAAACGCCAACGAGATCGCAGTGGCGGATGTCAATGCAGACGGGTTGCCCGACATCATCGTCGCCACCGGTCCGACACAGCCCGTGCAGAACGGCGTGATCACCAACCAGCCTGGCGTGCTGCTGCAAAGCGCCAGCGCACCCGGCACCTTCACGGCTCTGCAGAATCTTCCGTAGTCGGGCACGTCACTCTAGGGCCAGTATTTGGAGAGCTTCTGATAGAGAAGGCATATTCAGTCGGCGACGGGCGAGACGCGCTATGGCGTGGCGGAAGGAGCAAACCATGCGCTCACACGCTCGAGGTTTTCGCCGAGCAGCCGGTAGGAGGGCGTCGTGGACCTTGGGTGATCGAGTACATCATCCATCAGCAATCGAGAGCTCTTACTCAGCATCCAGTTCATTGACGGCTCGGTCGAAGTGTCGATGGGCTCGGGCAAGCGCAGCTCCGCGAAGCGCTGCGTGCAACCGCCGACGAGTCTGAGCAGATCCACCTGGGCGCTCACCGCCCTGCCCCCGCGCGTGCTGAAGGCGCCGATGATCGGCTCCGTCAGATCGCGCACCGGCGGGTACCACCAACTGCCCTTGCGTACCGTGTTCTGCGGAATGTCGCTCGGGGTCAGTGATTTGGAAGACGCCTCGTGATCGCCGCAGAGCCAACCCTCCGGCGCCGTTGGCGTGTTGTCGAGCACCAGCACCCGGATCTGGTCAGAGGTGATGTAGCAATCCTTCCCCGCGTCCGCTGGCGCCGAATTCGGACATTGTCCCGGCGGCCCGGCATCCCGAATCAGTTTTGCATCGATCAGCGCCTGGATGATCTGCGTGAGGATCAGCGCGCCACTGGCCTCCACGTATCCGCCATCGCCGAGTCGATCCCATACCGCGCCGGGCTTGCCCGCTTCACGATCCCACAATCGAACGACGCCGGCGGGACTCACGTACGGAAAGCGCGCACTGTTATGGACGGCCTGTTCGAGCGTAATGGTCTGCGCGGCAAAATCTCCGCCCAGCAGATCAAAGTTATCTGTGCGCGGCAGAATGAAATCAGCCTGCAGTACCGGCCTCCCGGCATTGAGTGCAGTGGAATTGAGCGCCAGATTCGGCAACCAGACCCTCGAGTCGCGCCCCTGATGCAGGGCAGTAAAGGGACGCTCCCAGGGGTTCGCCTCCTTGGCTTCGTTAGACCCGCATGCGCTGATCACACGCATCCAGTCTCGCGCCCAGACTTCCTCGAGGCCCCGGGAGCGGTCCCAAAACGTCCACGCCATGGGAAGAAATCGCTGCAGCAGATCCGGAAAGAGCATGAAGCCCAGCACGGTGGCCAGATGATCGTTGCCGGTAAAGCTCTCACCGAGATCGCGAATCCTTCGGCATGACTCTGACCCGTGCGGATAGCGGCGCGCCTGATCGATTGCCGTGACAAAGGCCGCCGCGCCCAGACTGCCGCCGGATATGCTGCTGATCACGAAGACATTCCCCGAGAAGACTTTCACATCCTGCCGCGCCTCATCTTCGAGCTTCCCCAGCGCGGCGGTGGTCCAGTACGCGGCTCGCGATGCGCCGCCCGCCGTGGCGATAAAGATCACCGGGGCCGTCGGCTCGGGCCGCTGTTGCAACCACTCCCGAAAGGCGACATCGAACTTCTGACGCGAGTCACCGGGATTGATGGCCGAGAAGACCGGATGATTTTCGTTGAGAAAATAGAAGAGGATGACCGCCACGGCGGGAACCCACGCGAGACCCGCTCTGCCCGCTGACTTTGGCCAGTACGTGAGTATGAATCCTCCGAACAGCGTCCACGACATCAGCGCAAACAGCAGCAGAGCCGGCGCACCCACGGGTCGCGCGACCGATTCCATGCCGATCGGTATGGCCAGCCATAACCCGAAGGAGATGACAAAGAGCAGACTGATGAATCCCCGGCCAATGGCTCCCAGGCCATTGATGTGCTCAAAATCCTCATTGCTGTGCCGTCTCCAGGCACTCGCCCACCGGTAGCCAAAGTGCTTGCCGACGCGGCGTCGAAAGACCAGCCCGATGAAGACACACACCGTGGAGGCAATGAGCATCTCGCCGAGCCAGCGCGGCTTCAAGTTGATCGCGACCCAAAGGGCCACAGGAACGCCCGCGATCAGCGCGAGCAGGCGAGGCAGCCAATTGGTCAATGTCTTGGCGAACGCCGCGGACTCGCAGCGGCCAATCAGATCCGGATGAAAACGCGCGCCGACCAGCAGGCGCGTGACATACCAGGCCGAGAGCATCCACGCGAGGAACGCAAGCTCAAAAGCAATGGCCTGTGTCGGTGCGATGCCGACATCATCCGCGAACGACAGCAGGGCTTCACGCGCCTGCTGGACACGCAAGAGAACGAAGGCCCCGACCACGACCGTAACAATCGGAAAGAAGCACAGCCTGAGAATGCGGCCCAGATACACCGGCGGCGGAATGCGGTCCGCCGGTGGGTCAACCTGCCCGCCGGGGCCGGCTATGACCGGCAACCGCTGTTGCTCGCCAGGCGATTCTCCCTGCGTCCTGTCCATTCTTGCGGATAGCTGACGCCGTTCGATCACCTCGCGCAACTGTCAAAGTTGACAGGTCTGAGGCACCTTGGCCGAGGTGACCTCAGAGTTAGTGGGCCGCGCCGCGAGCACGCTTATCAGCTATAGAAAATTCGCGGTAAAGCGAACGCCGAACGTGCGCGGCGTATTCACGATAGCGGCCACGCCGCCAACCTTGCTGAACGGGGCGCCGACGGGCGTCGGGTACGGAAAGGCACCACCCGGACCAAGTTGCCCCTTGTCCTCGAGATTCAGACTCCACAGTCCGAAGGTCCATTTGTCGCGCGGTGCGTGGTAGATCAGGCTCACACCGGTATTGGTGAACGAGGGCTGATACTCGTAGGAAATGTGCACCGGACCGCCGGGATTGGTCTCGAAGTCTGCGTAGTAGCCGCTGACGAGGTACGAATCGACGCGCAGAATGGTCGAACCGCCCGCCGGCATGCTGAAGGCATGTTGCGCACTGACAGTCGTGGTCATTTCCGGTGCTTCAAACAAAGTCTGATTGGACAGATTTGCGCCCGCATTGGTGACCCAGGTGCCGGTCTTGGTACTGGTGAATGCGGCCCCCACTGATACCTGGTCCGCCGCGGTGATGAGCCAGCGCAGGTCCAGCTGATCGCCCCAGCTGATGAGTTTGGGTGCATTGAGATATACGTTGCCAAGCGTCGCGCACGTGGGGTTGGCGCAGACGATCGTCTGTATCAGAAAGTCCTTGTAGTCGTAATAAAAAACCTCGTTGTTGAATTGCAATCGGTTATCGAGCAGACGGCTCTTCCAACCGCCGGTCAGAGAGTAGAGCTTTGTCAGGTCCGTGATGCCAGGACGTCCGTCGACCGGGTTCTGCGCATCCAGCGTGCCGGGGCTCGAGCCGGTCTGGGCGGTCAGGTAGGTCAGAGTACTTGCGTTGAGGTCGTATTCGATCCCGGCTTTCCAATCAACACTCGACCAGGTGGCCGAGGTCTCGGGCAGGGGATTGGGCAATACGAACGTGCCGTCTTTGCTGGTCCAGGAATAGCGCAGCCCCGCTGTGGCCCGCAACTGATCGGTGAACGCGTAAGTCATCTGCCCATAGGGGGCCACGTTCTCGAGCGTAAACTGCGGCAGGTTGTAAGTTCCGGCATTGAAGAACTGGTCGGCCTTGTTCTGGTACAGATACAGTCCGGCGATCCACTGCAGCGCGGACTTGGAATCACTGGTGGCTTTGAGCTCGTTGCTCAATTGATGATTGTCCACCGCGTAGGTATTCGGGAACACATACGCGTTGAAGGTCTGATACGTCTGGTTGTGCAGTACCGCGGGTATGTCGGTGACGGTAAAGCCATCCAGATGCCAATCGAATTGGCCTGCCACGATGTAGTCCCGGGTCATGCCGATATTCTGTGCACTGACCTGTACGTTACTGAAGCCGTTGCACGCCTGTGTGATGCAGGAATGGGCAATGTCCCAAGGGGTGCCGTTCGCGGGCAGGAAACCCCCGTTCGGATTCACGGTACCCAGGTCCGCCGGCAAGCTGTCATCGTTGACGACGAGTCCCCAGATGTAGGCCGAAAACTGCTCCGACGGTTTGAACAGCAGCCCCAACCGTCCGGTCAGCGCATCACCGGTCCAGCCGCCGCTTGTTTCATAGGCCGAATGACGCGTGTAGTCGACGGCGCCGCGCACGGACAACACATCATTGACCGAGAAATTCTGCACGTCATCGACCCGGAACTCGGCGAAGTTACCGGCCTCGAGCAGCAGATTGTTTTCATCTTTGGCGGTCGGCTGGTTGTTTTGAATCGTCAGCACGCCGCCCACGGAACTGGCCCCATATAGCGTACCCTGCGGGCCAGGCAGCAACTCGATATCGTGGATGTCAAACAGCGCCACTGAGCTCATTTCGCGCGGCAGCAGCACACCGTCCATCGACATGTTCACCAGCTGATCAACGGCGATGCGGTCCTGCTCCGCGCCGATACCACGCACATAAAGATGCGATGAAAAGCCGGTCGGCTCAAAGCGCGCCGACGGAAACAGTCCCGACATCTGCGATATGTTGTCAAGCCCCAAGGTGGAGAGCTCCTCTCCCGAGATCGCGGTGATGGCCGCGGGTGCCGCCTGGATGCTTTCGGAACGCTTCTCCGACGTCACCACGATTTCCTCGAGCTGCACGGATTCGTCGGCGGCGGCATTGATATCCGCGTAGGCATTAGCCGCGTGCGTCGCCAATCCACACAGCACCACGAGCCCAGCGATACGGGCAGGCCCAGTCAGTGCGTTCATTGGTTTGTCTCCCCCTGCATGAGCTGTTTGATTCAAGTCACGCGTGTTAGTGAATACCTGCGGAACCGATCAGAGCTGAATCGACGTTTGTGACCGTTCCCATATCTTTATCGATGTATATCTGATTTCATCGATAATATCGGAGATCTTTATATCCGTCCAGGAATCTTGTAATATTTGCGAAAATACGACAAGCATCCGAATTAGCACCGTCGTTGCACCCAGCTAACAGGAGTCGAGGCATGAAAATCCGGATAGCGGTGCTGGTTGGCGCAGCTGTCGCGCTGTTCGGTGAGCCGACTCGTGCTCATCACTCCTTTGCCATGTTCGATTATCAGAAGGAGGTGAGCGTCGACGGCGTGGTTCGGGAATTCCAATGGACCAATCCGCACTGCTGGATTCGGCTTGTCGTCACGGATAGCGCCGGAAAGGAAGTCGAATGGAACATCGAGGGGCAGAGCCCGAATGGGCTGGTACGCAACGGCTGGACCAGGGACTCCATCAAGACCGGTGATAAAGCCATCGTCGTGATCCATCCACTCAAGGACGGAAGCCCCGGCGGCAGCGTAGTCCGGGTCAGTGTGAACGGCCAAACGCTCGGCGGTCTGGGACCTGGCGCCGACCGGCCCGGCGGCGCGCCACCGTGAGAGTCGCAATCCGTGCCTATTCGGTTGGCACCGACAGGTCACGGTTGTTCTGGGCGCACACGTACTCGTAGAGCTGCGTTTCCGTGAGCCGGTGGAAATGCTTTATGACTGTCCACGGACTGGTGAGCGTGCCCGGATCGGTGAGAGTCATCTGCAACTCCATGGCGCCGGGCTTGGTGACCGTGTAGCGCTCGACAACACGCAGCGCGGTAGTGTGAGGGATGCCGTCCCAGTTGATCTGGCCCTGCGCATTCAGGCCGATGGTATCCACCACCAGGGTGTCACCGTCCCAGGAGCCGATGGAGTCGCCGTACCACGTGGGCTTGAGTTTCGCCGGATGCACAGAATTCATCCGGATGCGGCGCGACTGGTTGTCGGCTTCATAGAGGATGTAGGTATGCGTGGGGGTGCGCACGAACTCGAACGCATAGGGAATGTCGATGACCGTTGGCGTGCCGTCCGGCTTGCAGGTGGCCGAATTGGTGGGCAGCTGCTTACCAATTTGCAGGGCTGCATCACGTCGCACCATCTCCTGCATCGCCCAAGGCTTCAGCTTGCTGGCAAAGTCCTGCCAGCCCTCCTCACTGCAGCACAATCCGGGTGATCCGGGCGGCCGGCGGCCGATTCCGGCGTTGCGCCAGATACCATCGAATGCGCTGTGTGCCGCTTCAGCGGCCGCAGCGTCAGCGCCGAACGCGGCTTTGATCAGGCCGCCGGCAGCCAACACGCTGAGCGCAAGCAGCAGCACAGCGAGCCTGGCGGCGTGAGTTTTATGCGACCCCAAACGGTAAGGCGCCATCATCGGATACCTTTGGTTGCGCCCTGGTTGCGATGCGGCTCACCGCAAACGTATTCCTGGATCGCAACGTCTGGCCGGTAAGCAAAGGTAATCCGCGTGGTCCATGACATCGTGAAGATGGCCGGATCATCGATCGTAATCTCATCTTCCAGGCGTGTGCCGCCATCAAACTTGCGCCAGCGTTCCGTCACATGCAGCTGATCCGAATGAGGCAAGCCCGAGACATCAAGTTTGGTCTCGTCGTTGAATCGGATGCTGTCGATCACGAGCGTATCCCCATCCCAGTGCGCCACGGAGTTGCCCATGTAGCTGTCCAGCATCGTCTGGGAAGGCGGATGCGGCGTGTCTAGCGGTATCGCCCGGTAGACGTGACGGGCTTCGTGGAGGAACGTGGCCTGGTCACGTGTCAGGACGACTTCGAACGGATACGGTGCCGTGAGCAGCCGGGGCAGCCCGTCCGGCAGGCAGTATTTTCGGGTCAGGTCCTCGATTTTTCCCGCCTTCAGATCCGCTTGGTAATTGTCGTACTGGCGGCGACCCTCCGGGGTTAGCGGGACTGGCGCGCCGTCGATCGGAATCAGATTGCGCCCAGGTTGCTCGACCCACCAGACACCGGAGAAATCCGCGCCGGGATTGCCCTGGGCTGCGCGCACAGTCGCCAATCCATTACCGGTGCAGCCACATGCCAGCAGCACGACCGCGAGCCCAGCGGCCGACAGGGCTTGGCACAGCAACGGCCTTGTGGCGTGAGCGATCATCAGCGCTGATCCTCTATTCCAAGCCGCTGGCGCGAAACTGCTCGCGCGCCATCACGGACCAGTCCAGACCGGCTTCGCCGCGTGCAATCGCGGCCTGCAGATGCGCCTTCCAGATTTCCACACTGGGCAGCGGAGTCTTCACCGCATGGGCCGCATCGAGCGCCAGGTTCGCATCCTTCAGCCCGATGATGGCGGAGGCCCCAACGCGTGCCCAATCAGAGCGCGCAATCAGATCCCCGTATGCCTCGTAGGCCGTCGAGTTGAACAGGCCGCCGATGAGTACCTGGTGAAAGACCATGGGGTCGACGCCGTAGTTGCGCACCAGCGCCATGCCTTCACCAATCGCCTCGATGGCGCAGCCAAGCACCAGATTGTTGGCGACCTTGATGGCCGTCGCGGCGAGCGGATCCTCGCCGGCTTCGAACAGGCGTTCGCCGATCGCAGCAAATATCGGCCGCAGTGTCTCGATCGCAGCCCGCGGGCCAGCGCACACCAGCCCGAGTTTGCCCGAGGCCGCAAGATCGGGCCGCCCCAGTACGTGACATGCGATCGGCACTTGATTGGCCGCCCGATGCCCGTCAACGACTTCGCGCATCGCCGTGACGCCGTGAGTGCCGCTGATCATATGGATCGCTCCGGCACGAAGAGCCGCTGTCAGACCTCCGGTCCCCAGCGCAGCCTGACGCAGCGCGGCGTCATCGGGCAGCATACTGATCACAACGTCCCGGTCAGCCCCCAGATCCATCAAGCTGGTGGCGACCGTGGCGCCTGCGACGCCAAAGCGCGCGCTCTGGCTGGGGTTCGGATCGAAAACGGCCAGCGCTCGGTTGCTAGCGAGAAGACGCATGGCCATGCCCGAGCCCATGCGGCCCAGGCCGATGAATCCGATTTTCATAAGCGCGCTTCGCCCAAAGAATCTCCACCTCAGACCAGCTGACTTTTAACCCATTCAATTTCCAGGGTGACGTAATCGACGATGTCGCCGCTCTTCAGATGCTGCGGCAGCACGTCCCACGTGTAGGTCTCGATTTCGAGCTGAGTGCTCAGCGGCCGGGCCTTATGAAAGGCAAGGGCCTCGGCAATCGCAAAGCGCGTGGTCCGGAAGTGCTCACCGAGCTCCTCGAGGAATACCGGCACATGAAAATGGGTGCGCCATTCGCGCGCTCCTTCCGGGTCACGCTCAAAGGCAGCGAACGCATCTTCGAGGTTGAGATAGCGCGCGAGTTTGCCGTCCTTCTTCTCGATGGTCTGCGTCAGATAGACGCTGTCGGCGAATTTGCGGAACGCCGCCACGGCCGCTCGGGTTACCTTGGGAACCTGGATGGCCGCGGCCTCCTGCAGCTTGAACACAGGAATGTCGTGATCCACCAGGCTCTGCAACGAGGCACTGATATCCTCGAATTCGACTGCCTGATGGCAAATGTCGTAGACCGTGCCGACATGCCGGCGCAGCACAACCCGCGCATCCTCGGCGCTCATGCCCAGTTCCGTGCCCAGCTGTTGCAGCGAGCGTTCCGAGCGCAGCACTCGAGTGAAGAAGTCCACCGTCTCGGCCGTGGTCTCGAGGAAGCAGAAAGGTTCGGGCTCGACTGCGAGGGTGACCGTACGGCCGGTGCGTTCGCGAATCCGATGCAGATGGGCAGCCAGGCGCCGTACATTGGTGGCGTAAGCCTCGACCACGTCACCGCCGGTAACGCGCGGTTTGAAGCCGAGCGGCGGACTCTGAATCGACGGATTGACGTTCGGGGCACCAACCTCCGCGAGAATGTCGGCCACATTCATCGTGTAGCGCGTGCGCTCCTCGCTGCGCCAGTCCGGCTCGTAGACTTGTTCCTTGACGACCTGATTCTTGAACGGCCCATACGGAAAGGCATTCACCGTGTACAAATACAGGTCCTGATCGGCCAGAAAGCTCTTGAGTTTGGCGCGCTCGTCGGGTGAGTTGATCAGCACGGTGGCTGAGGCGGCCGAGAGGCGCAACGAGACGCCGAACGGGTGGTCCGGGCAAACGCGCGACTTCACGCGAGGCACAAAGCTCGTCAGGCTATGCCACATCTCCGGCCAGGTGTCTCCTGGATGCACCAGAGTTGAATAGGTCAGATGCCCGTACTTGCCCAGATCCATGGTTTACAGCCCTCGATCGTGCCGCCGCTCAGGCGACCGCCTCAACCTTGTTGGATTTCGACGAGGCGATGATCGCGTCCGTCACGGCGACGACGTGGATCATTTGCTCATCCGTAATCGGATACGGCGCACCGCCGGACGCAGCACGCGCGAACGCCTCCAGTTCCGCTCGATTGACATCGAACTGCGGCACCTCTAGCGTCAGGCTGTCGCCCTTGATCGGCTGGATCACATAGCTGCCGAACAGGCCGGCGCGGCGATGTTGGGAAGACTGCCCGGCTACGTGTACGGAACCACCCAGCAAGGCCATTGCTTTGGATCCGTAGACTTGAAATCGAAACGTGCCGGCGGTGGCCATCATCGTGCCCAGATATCCGGTCATTCCCTGCTTCATGCGAAACAGGACCGAGGTCGTGTCATCGGTATCGTTCGGTACCGCTCGATGCACACTCTGGCAAAAGACCTGATCGACCTCACCGACCAAGTCGATCATCCCGTCGACTGCGTGCACGCCCATCGGAAATAATCCACCACAGGGCGCCTCCTGCTTTATGGCGCGCCACGCGCCAGCGGGGAGCGTGAGTCCGTTCGGTCCGGACATGGTGCACTCGATATGAAGGATCACGCCGAGCTCGCCGCTGCCGATGCGATGCTTCAGATCGATCCATGACGGGTGGAAGCGGCGGTTGTAGCCCAGACCCAGCGTCACGCCTGCGGCGCGCACGGCCGCGAGCGCGCGCTGTGCCTCTTGCCTGCACATGACCAATGGCTTCTCACAGAATACGTGTTTGCCGGCCGCGGCGGCCGCGATGATTTGCGAGCAATGCGCGACCGGTGGGGTTGCCAGCACGACGCCATCGACATCCGCGGCCGCGAGCATCGCCGGATAGCTATCAAACAGACGTAACTGGTGCGAAGCAGCGATCTCCTGGTCGTGCTGCGAACGCGATCGCGTGTACGCGGCGACGAAGCTCAATTCCTCGCTGCGCTGCACCGAATCCACGAGCGTGCCGCCCCACCAGCCCAATCCGACAATACCCAGTCTCATTTGAAGCAGCCCACCTAGGTCTTGATGATTTGAGTTGTGGCGAACACTTCGACTAATCTAAAGTAATGACCCTGATTATCTACAGTAGGCCCGATAAAGCAATAAATTTCGATAAAAACTTGAAGACAGCCAAAAGTGATTCGGAATGGCATAACATCACGTCCCAGTGTTGATTTGGATAGTATGGACGGCGATCGTGGTAATCCGTGGGAGTGGTCAATGCCCGGAGCAGAAGTGACGGAGCAAACTGGCTGGGCCGAGCAGCCTGCTAAGGCGTTGAGCACGTCGGTTTATCACCAGTTGCGATCTGACCTGCTCGCCGGGCGGCTGCGTCCCGGCGAGAAATTGCGCGCCGAGGGGCTGCGTCAGCGTTTCAAGATCGGCAGCAGCCCCATCCGCGAGGCACTCAACCGGCTGTTGTCAGAAGGCTTCGTTTCACTCGAGGACCAGAAGGGATTTCGCGTCGCTCAAGTCAGTGAGAGCGAATTGCAGGAGCTGGTTTTGGCGCGCTGCTGGATTGACGGCATCGCCATCACTGAGTCGATACGCAGATTTGACGTGGCGTGGGAGGAGGCGCTGGTACTTGCGCTGCATCGCCTATCCAAGGTCAGCCGTAGCTCGCATGTCGAGGCCGGACCCGACGGTGTCTGGGAGCGTTTACATCGCGAATTTCACTGCGCGCTGGTGTCGGGTTGCGGCTCGCGTTGGATCCGGCGCATCAGTGAGCAGTTATTCGATGCCGCGGAACGCTACCGCCTGTTGGCGGCGGATCAGATTTCCGAACGCAATGAGCTGGACGAGCATCGCGCGATTGTCGAGGCCTGCCTGGCACGCAATGCCGCAAAGGCCGTCGAACAGCTCGAGGGCCACTTCCGGATGACCTTCTCGGTCATCGTACACGCGACCAAGTTCTCCGCTGAATCAGCCGGATAAGGCCAGCTGATTCGCGGTCCGGCTGATGCGCTGCGCCCGCCGCATGGGTTTAAGCACCAATAAAGCCAGTGCGGCAGCCGTCAGGTCAAGCGCGCTGACAATAATGAAAACCCACATCCAGGAACCCGTCTGCTCGAACACCATGGAGGCCAGCGGACCACCAAACACGGAAGCCACCGCGATGGAGGTGAGCAGGAAACCCAGATTGGTGGCCTGATGTTTCGGACCGAACATGTCTGCCTGTGTCGCCGGGAACAGTGAGAAGATCTCACCCCAGCCGAGAAATACGATCGCCGACAGAATGACGAACAGCGCAGGCTGGTGCCCGACAAGCATCAGCAGCAGGATCGAACCGCCCTCCATCGTGAAAGCGAGCGCCATGGTGTTTTCCCTGCCGATGTGATCGGAGATCCAGCCGAACAGCGGGCGCGTTACGCCGTTGGCCGCACGGTCCAGCGTCAGCGCCAGTGGCAGCGCCGCCACTCCCAGCACCAGCACGTTGGGACCGATGCCGAAACTGCGTGCAAATACGGCCATCTGGGAAATGACCATGAGCCCGCCCGTTGCGACCAGCGTCATCATCAGGAACAGCAGCCAGTAAGAAGGGGTCGCCAGCATCTGCGTCGGTGAGTAGCTGGCACCCGCGGAATCTGCCGGTGCCGATGGCAACAGATCGCTGCTGGTTCGCTCGCGCATTCCCAGCGCCGCCAGGATGCAGATGCCACCGAGCAGCAGCCCGTAGGTCAGCAGGGCGTGGTGATAGCCCGCGGATTTAATGGCTATGTCGATCGGGAAAGTGGTTACCACGGCTCCGAATCCATAACTGCCGGCAACCATGCCCACAGCGAAGCCGCGTCGATCAGGGAACCACTGCGCTGCCAGATCGCTGCCGGCGACGTACACCATGCCGACGCCCAGTCCGCTCATCACGCCGTAGGTCATATAAAGCGTCGGCAGCGTGGTCACATACGATGACAGGACCCAGCCGCCTCCGGCCAGTGTGCCGCCAATGGCAACAAACCAGCTCCTGGGGATGCGCTGCGCAATGTAGCCGTGCATTGGTCCAAGCCCGCACATGCATACACTGAAGATGGCGATGGTGACCTGCAGCTCGGCGAGCGATACGCCCAGAGCTTGCTTGATAACGGGTACAAACAACGCCCAGACGTATTGCGGACTGGAGACGGCCATCATGGAGATGATCCCCAGTAGCAGTTGCCGCAGGCGAATGCGTTGAACTGAAGCAGTTATTGCCGGTGCCTGGATTGCGATCATGGGCCCCACATTTACTACGCGCTGGCGAATCTGCGCTGACGCGCCCTCGCCGTCCTTGACGCCACGCGCTCCAGCAGCGCGATCATTTCCTCGACCGCCTGGCGTGCGATCCCCTGAGCGATGAAGACGATGCGGGTGCGGTGGTCCTCGTCAGGCCACGACTCGAGCCAGGCAAGGTTGTGCAGCAAGTGCTGCGCACCCTGAATCACAGCCGGACGTCCCGGCTCCTCGGCGATGTTCACCAGCCCTTTGACGCGCAGCAGATTCGGGCCCAGATTGGTCTCGAGCGAGCTGAGAAGCAGATGTAAAGCCTCGCGCGCGATCGGCTCGTCCTTGACGAAGCAGAAGGAAGCAACGTCCTGCAGATGCGCGTGCTCGCATCGACCCTGCATGTCCTGATGCGGGTCGTGCTCGTAGGCGCTCGCGTTCAGCCACATCAGTGCCTGCTGCGCCCCAGCCTGCGGGTCATATCCTTCGGCAGAGAACAGCCCCGCGATCTCATCCTGATCGGCCGGCGCGCGCGCTATGCGCGCAGCCGGATTCAAGCGCGCCAGAGTCGCGCGATGTGAGGATTCGGAGCTGAGCGCAGCCTGATCCCCGAGCATGTCCAGCTTGGTGATCAGAATCCGATCCGCCGTCCCTATCTGCCGCACAGACTCATCATGCCGCGCCAGCGTCGTCGGCCCATTGATCGCATCGAAGCTCGCAATGACGAGCGCCAGGCGGTAGCGTCTTTCCAGCGCCGGTTCGGACAGAACTGCCTGCAGTATCGGCGTTGGATCGGCGAGCCCGGAGGATTCGATTACCACACGATCGAACAACTTGATCTGGCCGGCGCATCTGGCATCGTAGACATTGTTCAGGGTTTGCAGCAGATCGCCGCGAACGGTGCAGCACATGCAGCCGTTCTCCAGCACGACGATGCTGTCATTACTCGCTTCGACCAGTACGTGATCGAGACTGATCGCGCCGAATTCATTGATGATGACCATCGTGCGCGAGAGATCCGGGTGCCGCATCGCGCGGTTAAGCAGCGTGGTCTTGCCGCTGCCCAGGAAGCCTGTCAGAAGTGTCAGCGGAATGCGTGCGGGCGCGCTGGCCGCATCCGCCGTTTCCGATACCGGTTGGTCAGTGCTTTTCATCTGCCGCCTAGAAGACCTCGCAGCCCGGTAATCCACAGGAGATTAGCCGGTCCGAGGGGAAGTTGGTGATGATCTCGCACCCGTCCTTGGTGACCACCACCTCCTCCTCGATCCGAGCCGCCCCTGAGCCATCATCGGCGCCGCACCAGGTTTCCAGTGCGAACACCATGCCTTCCTTGAGCGGCGCGGTCTGACCCTTGTAGCGCTTCGAGAATATCGGCCGCTCCCAAAGCGACAGTCCAACGCCATGACCGTACTGCAATAGAAATGCCTCGGCCTCGTCCCGGTAGCCAAACTCATGAGCATCGGGCCAGACCTGTGCCACCTCGTCGGGCGTCACGCCCGGGCGGATTAAGTCGATGGATGCACTGATCCACTTCGAGGCTTTCTCGTAGGCGTCGATCTGATATTTATTGGGCTCGCCGCAGATAAATGTCCGGTAGTAGCACGTGCGGTAGCCGTTGAAGGAATGCATGATGTCGAGGAAAACCATATCGCCCGGTTGTATGAGGCGATCGGAAAACGTATGCGAATGCGGTCTTCCGCGCGGCCCGGACACGGAATTTACGCACTCGACTCTTTCAGAGCCCAGACGAAACAGCCGATCGTGGGCTATGGCGACCAGCTCATTCTCGCGGGTACCGGGTCGGACGGCCTTTATGATATCGACGTACGTGGCATCGACCATGGCCGAGGCGATCTTGAGCAGTTCGATCTCATCCGCGGTCTTGACCTCACGTGCATCCAGCAACGCTTGCTGGCCATCGACGATCTCGATGCCCTCCGCCTCGAGAGCCCGCAGCATCGGCAGCTCCATGATATCGATGCCGATGGGCTCTTTGTCGATGCCGTAGTCAACGAGAGCCTTCTTGATCTGCTTGGCGAAGCTGCTCTCTATCTTCATTGAGGGCCGCAGCGCGCCTTGCATCGTCGATATCGGCGCCGCGACCTTGTCTGCTATCCACGGCGAGCAGATCCGCTTCGACGGAGCGGCAGGATCCCATAGGTAGGGTGCACCTTCGCTGGGACAGAGCGTGTAACGCATGAACTTGTCGCGCGCCCATTCACCTATATGCGTACCGGTCACGTAGCGGATGTTGTCGAAGTTGAAGCAGATCACGCCGCCGAGCCCCGCGGCCTTCACTGCTTCCTGGCTTCGCCGCAGCCTGTCACGCCGCAGCCGATCGTAATCAATGCCTCGCTCCCAATCCCGGGCACCTGTGCCGAACGACGCCGTGACATGCGGGCGGTTATATTTCATGGCGTAGTCGACACCCTACGAAGATTTGGCGGTAATAGTCGGCAGCTACCCGACAATATACGAAAATCAATGACGATATTCTAGTTTCCCGATATTTTACTGTAAGATGACGCTCCGCCAAAGAATGAGTCGGCAACTTGGGTCCGAGTGGGTTGGAGAATTGGCATGGCTAATACACCGGCACAGGCACTCGCGCCGTCGAGTAGTCTCACCGCGGACGACATAGGACAGACGCAGCGGCTGCAACTCTATCGCCTGCAGGTCCTGATTCGCGAAGCCGAGCAACGCGCTTACGACCTTTTCCTGCAGAACCTGGTCAAGGGGACGAGCCACCTTTCGCTGGGGCAGGAGGCCATCGCCGCCGGCTTCGCCGCTGCGATGCAGAGGGGTGATCTGAGTTTCTGCACCTATCGCGGCCACGCCCACACGCTGGCACGTGGTGTCGCCTTCGAAAAGGTCCTTGGTGAACTCATGTCGCGCGACAATGGTTTGATGCGCGGCAAAGGCGGCTCGATGCACCTGACCTCGGTGCAGCATGGAGTCATGGGTTCGTACGCCATCGTCGGCGCGCATCTGCCGATCGCCTGCGGCGCGGCCTGGCGCGCGCAATATCGCGGTGACAAGGATGTCTCGGTATGTTTCTTCGGCGACGGCACGACCAATATCGGAGCCTTTCATGAGGCGCTGAACATCGCGGCCGTCTGGAAATTGCCGGTCGTCTTCGTCTGCGAAAACAACCTGTACATGGAGTACACACCGATCAGCGAAGTCACGGCCGTGGAACATCCCGCCGCCGACCGCGCGTCGGCTTATGGACTGGAGCGTATCGTCATCGATGGCAATGATGCCGACGTTGTCTACCGCGCCGCCCGGGTCGCCTATGACAAGGCGCGTGGCGGCCAGGGTCCCTCGCTGATTGAATGCATGACGTACCGCTATAGCGGACACAGTCGCGCAGATCCAGCCAAGTATCGCCCGGAGGGTGAATTGGAGCGCTGGAAGCAGCGCGATCCGGTGCAGTTGTACCGCAAGCGGCTCACGGCCATGGGCATCGATGCGGCGGCGTTGCAAAAAATCGAGCAGGAAGTGAAGACCGAGGTGGAGACAGCGACCGAGGCGTGCAAAGCGGCACCACCGCCGCCGGCAGATATCCTGTTCACTGATGTGTATGCGGATGGGGGTTGCGCGTGGCGGAACTAACTTATCGCGACGCGGTAACCCGCGGTATCGCCCAGGAAATGTCGCGCGATCCAGACGTTGTCTTCATTGGCGAGGACGTGGCCAAAGCGGGCGGCGTCTTCAAGGCCACCGTGGGGTTGTATGAGAAGTTCGGTCCACTGCGGGTGCGCGATACACCCATTTCGGAGCAGGCCATTCTGGGCGCGGCGATGGGGGCAGCGATGACCGGCCTGAAGCCGATCGCCGAGATCATGTTCGCGGATTTCGCCGCCGTATGCTGGGACTACTTTGCCAACGAATTTCCCAAGAGCCGCTACATGACCAATGGGCAGGTCAAAGTGCCGTTGGTCGTGCGCCTCGGCAATGGCGGCGCGGCGCGCTTCGGAGCGCAGCACAGCCAGAGCGTCGAGAACTGGTGCATGATGATCCCCGGCCTCAAAGTGGTGGCACCTTCGACGCCTATCGACGTAATCGGACTGCTCGCGGCCGCGGTCCGAGACCCGGATCCGGTAATTTTTCTAGAACACAAGTCGCTTTACGCCACGAAGGGTGAGGTGCCCGATGGCGAGTTGGTCGATACGCTCGGCACGGCGAAGATCTTGCGACGTGGTAAAGACGCGACGATCGTGGCCCTGGCGCTGATGGTGCCGCGTGCACTGGCCGCCGCCGAGCGGCTGCAGCACGAGCATGGCATCGACTGCGAGGTTATTGACGTCCGCTGCCTGGTCCCACTCGACACGCAGACGATTCTGGCTTCGCTGTCGCGCACTCATCGCCTGTTCACGGTGGAAGAGAATCCGCGCTTATGCGGTTGGGGGGCGGAGATCGTTTCGATCGTCGCCGATGAGGCGTTTTATGAGCTGGATGGACCACTGGTGCGCATCACGACACCCCATATCCCGCTGCCCGCCGCCGACGTGCTCGAGGACCTCGCAATTCCTAGCATCGACAGGATCCGCGAGACCGTGCTTCGTGCGATGACGGCGTGAGGTGCAGTCAGGTATTGCGATGGATGTATTGATGCCGCAATTGGGCGAGACGGTCACCGAGGGAACCCTCTCTGCATGGCATAAAGCGGTCGGCGAGGCCGTGCAACCCGGCGACGTGCTGTTTGAAATCGAGACGGATAAGACCTCGATGGAAATCCCGGCGACTTTCGCGGGAACTCTGGCCGAGATTCGTGTCGCCAAGGGGCAGGTCGTTGCGGTCGGTACGGTCGTCGCGGTACTCAGCGAGTCCGCTCCCGGACCCGCGCAACCTATGTCCGTGCCTGACATGTCACTGACGGCGCAGCCGGCCGCGGCGCGTACCGAGGCGCCGGATCGGTATCGGACCGTGCGCACGCCGGCGGAGAATTTTGGCCGCAGTCGGCTCCGAAATGGCACGCTGGTCACGCCGTTCGCTCGGCGCCTGGCGGCCCAGGCGCAGATCGAGCTTGACGATGTGAATGGATCGGGTCCGCATGGCAGGATTCTCGGACGCGACATCCAGGCCTCGCGCGCCGGGGCCCGGACTGCGCCGACGCCAAATGCGCCGGATGTACCGGATGCGGTCAACAGCGTGACGCGCCTGTACGCGCACACTGCGTTCGAGCCGATCCCGCTGGATGCGATGCGCAAACGCATCGCCAAACGGCTGCTCCAGGCCAAGCAATCCATACCCCACTTTTACCTGTCGATGGCCGTGACTCTCGATGCGCTGATCGCGCGGCGTGCCGCTGCCAACGAGGCTGCCGCGTTCGGCGCCCAGGGCACACCTGGCCTCAAGCTGTCGCTGAATGATTTTTTTATCAAGGCGCTTGGCCGGGCATTGATGCGCGTGCCGGCCGCGAATTGCGTCTGGGCCGGTGATCGCCTGCTTCGGTTCCGGCAAGCCGATATTGGCGTGGCGGTAGCGATTGACGGCGGTGTGCTGACCCCCGTAGTACGTCATGTCGAGAGCAAGACCCTGATCGAGATCTCCACGGAGATGAGGTCGCTGGCAGCGCGAGCGCGTGAGCGCACGCTCCTGCCTGACGAGTACCAGGGGGGTTCCATTGCGATATCCAACCTCGGCATGCTTGGCATAGAGGAGTTTCTCGCGATCATCAATCCACCGCATGCGGCCATTCTCGCCATCGGCGCCGCAACGCGTGTGGCCTTGGAGAGCGCAGATGGCGGCGTCCGGTTCGCGAGCCAGATGCGGGTTTCGCTATCCTGCGATCACCGCGTCATTGACGGTGCGTTGGGCGCCGAGCTGCTCGCGGCGTTCAAGCACGGGATTGAAAATCCGGCCGAATTGCTGCTGCGGTGATTCGGCCAGGTCGCCCTAGCCGCCTGTGCGCGGCTGCAGGCGTTTGCGCCGGGCCGTACCGTCCGATCGGTTCGCGCGACCCTGTGAGCGCGAATAGGTACGCACTCCCGCGACCGAAAACCTCACGATATGGTCTGCCAATGTTCGGATCATCGCGGCATCGATCTTCCGACTGGAGATAAGTGCGATGTCGCGGCGATTGAACGGCAACACCATACGACACTGGGACAGAATGCTCGCTTCACACCAAAGCAGCACCTCATGTTTGACCTTCACTCCAATCAATTCTCGCAGGCAAGTCAGCATGTGATCGCGCGATGCTTCGCGCACGCCGTGATCAACGTCCTCAATCTCGCCGCTGGGACGGGTGATCTCCCAGATTCGCATCCGCTCAAAACGCGTCGGCTGGCCGTCTTCGTTCATGCGGCGAAGCAGGGAGGTCACGTGTGCGCGCAGACGCTCGATCGGCGAGGCGTGCGCGGAGGCTGCCGGGTGTTCCAACGGGTGAGCAGCAATCCCCTCAGCGAAGGCAAAACGCCACACCTCCCGATATGCCGCGGCCTTGTCGCCAAAGTGATAATTGAGCGCCGCGATATTTGCCGAAGCGCCCTTGCAGATCTCAGCAACGGTTGCATCCCGATAGCTCTTTCGGGCAAAGACATCGCACGCTGCCTCGAGAAGGGCCTGCCGTGTGGCACGCCCCCTGGGTCTGGCCGCCATAGTGATACGTCCACTGGAGTGAATTGACGCGCTTATCTACCATACTAACAAGCAGGCTTATCCCCCGCAGCCGCTGAGATCCATGTGGATCAACGCGGCAGGCGCAGCGACTCGCTGTTGCCCCTTCAACAATCCGATGGATCCTGCGCGTCATTTCGGGAATCAGCCACTTGTAGGTTGCCCAAGGCCGACGACGACGGCCCGTCGCCCCGCCAGCGAACAGGTCTGCCGAGCCGGCCGTCCCTAGATTCCCAAATGCGCGCTTGAAATCCTCATTTAATCGAGTATATGATCAAGTCGTAGCAATTGACGACAAAATTAAAAGAACTGGCAGATATTCGATCGACCGATTGAAGCGGTGGTTTAACGTTGGGAGGGGGCACATGTCTATTTCACGATCCGTCCCGTGCACGCCACGGCAGGCACTGAAGATCATTGGGATTTCCAGCGCGGTCTGGCTTGGAGGTCTGCAAATCGGTGCGGCGGATACTCCCACCAATGGCTCTTCGCCCAAGAGCAACGCCTCCGACTCACCAGAGTTGCAGGAAATCGTTGTTACAGCCACGAAATTCAAGGAACCGCTGCAGTCTGTGCCGCTCGCCGTGACCGCCATCACCAGCGAAAAGCTCGACAAACTGGGCGTCGTGGACGTCAAGCAGCTGGACGCATTGGCGCCGAACCTCGATATCGGCACGGCTTCCACGGATTCCAACGCGGTGCGTGTCACGCTGCGTGGCGTCGGCCAGGGAACGCTCGACGGCGCCAGCGATCCCGGTGTGGCCCTGCATGTGGATGGTGTGTATTTGGGGAGAGCCTCGGCGCTGACCCAGGATCTCATGGACGTGGATCGCGTCGAAGTACTGCGTGGACCACAAGGCACCCTGTACGGCCGCAATGCCCCAGGCGGCGCAATCAACATCATCACTATCCAACCCGGCCCCACTGAGAGTTACACGACGGACGTAACGGTCGGAAACTACAACGAAGAGCGTGTCCGGGCCTCGGCCAACATTCCATTGACTGATAACCTGTTCTCCCGCGTAGCGGTGTTTTCCGACACGCATGATGGCTACATGCAGAACAGCTACCCAGACAGCCGCAATCCGGATGACAAGGATGCCCACGGCGGACGGGCGCAATTGCTGTTCACAGATGACGGCGGCAACAGCTACCTGCTGCGTGTGTACGGCGAGCGCATGGCTGGGGTCGGCCCCGGAGTGCGCCGTCTAGGCACCGACACAGGCAATGCAAGCGGATGGCCCTCCTACGTCCAGGTAGGTCTGCAGCCTGGTACCGGTGCGACGGTGTACGGCGACCCGTATTTGTACCCGCGAACAGGCGCCGCTGCAGCGCCGGTGTCCAGCAACCTGCTGCAAGTGGATGAGAATGCAAACCAGTCTCTCGACCAGTTGCTCAAGGGCAGCGACTTCACCATGGTCTTTAAGATCGGCGATTGGTCCACGCTCAAATCGCTCACGGCCTGGGAATCAGACAACAGCAATATCGTGCTCGATTCGGATGGTAGCTCTGTGGCCATCGAGACCATCCAGCGCGCGGAATTCGCCCGGCAATTCAGCCAGGAGTTCGATTGGTCATCAGCCGGTGACGGTCCCTGGAAATGGATCCTGGGTGGCTTCTTCTGGCATGAGCAGATTAACGAAGCGCTGGTTGTCCAGCAGGCCCCGGGTGTGCTGGCCTTGTCGGCGCCGCTGTACACACAGCCCGGTCCGCCGGGAAGCCCGTTCGTCCCGTACACGCCAACGGGTGGCTTCGCCGCAGGCGGCGATGGTTACTATATGAACCAGACGGGTACGGACGACAGTCTATCCTCGGCTCTGTTTGGTCAGACGACGTTTTCGATCATCGGACCCCTGAGTCTTACGGCCGGTTACCGTTACACCTGGGACAGCCTGACGCAGAACAATACTGGCGGCGGGTTCTACGACGTGACCGACGGCTGGTATCAGAACGGCACGCAAGCCCCAAGTCCGCCGGTCCATACCTCAGTCAGCTATGGCAACTGGGGATCGCATGTGTCATTGGACCTGGCGGTTACCAAGGACAACCTGCTGTATATGAGCTGGGGGCGCGGCTACAAGGCAGGCGGTATCGACTTCAATGGCGCTTCGGTCAATGGTGCACGAATTCCCTATCTGCCCGAGTTCCTCAACGCCTACGAAGTCGGCTCGAAGAACGAGTTCCTCGATCATCGTCTGCGGTTGAATCTCGCTGCGTTCTATTACGATTATGACGACCTGCAGACATTCGAACTGACCACAGTCGGGCCTCGCACGGAAAACGCAGCCAATGCAACGGTCCGCGGTGCCGAACTGGAATGGGCGTGGCTCGCCTTGAAGAGTCTGGAATTCGACGGCTCTTATGGGTATCTGGACGCCCGGTACAATAATTTCACGCTGACTACGCCGGTTCCCGCCAACTATGACGGCAACTACCTGAACTACGCGCCCAAGGGCACGTTGCGGTTCGGTGTGGAATACACGACTCCTGCCTGGTCAGGCAGTTCCCTATCCTGGCGTGCCGACTATCTCTACAAGAGCGCGTACTACATGGATGAGGCCAATACCGTTTACGACCTGCAGAAGGGTTACCCGATGGTCAACGCCCGGGCCCGCTGGACTCGGGAGAACGGCAAGCTGTACGTGGAGTTTTGGGGTAAGAATCTAAACAATGCGCAATACGTCACGAGCGAAGAGATTGGGCCGCCGTTCGCCTGCGGCTGTCGCAACATCAACGTCGGTGATCCCAGAACCTACGGCCTGGGCGTCGGATTCAAGTTTTAAATCACAGCAGGCGGGTCCCTCCCGGACCCGCCTTTCTCTTGGAAATGCTGCCGGCAATCAGTCTGCGCGCAATCGACGCGGACCGGGGTGAGCTCGCCAAGCGCTCCAGCTTAAGGCGGCGGCTCGGCCTCGTAATTGTTCTCGGCACATACATACTCCTGGAAGGGTTGTGAGCGCTCGAAACTGTCGACGAATGTGATGGGAGCGGTGAACGCCCCGCTATCCTCAAAGGTGACATGATCCTCCAGGTGTCCCGTCTCATTGATCGTGAGGCGCTCGATCACATGCAGCGCCTTGGTATGCGCGATGCCGTCATGGATCTCGGTCTTGTCATTGAATCCAACAGAGTCCACAACCAGAGTGTCCCCTTCCCAATGCCCAACTGAGTGTCCGAAATAACTCGGTATCAATGTTGCCGGGTGGTTCTCACGGAGATAGACGATGCGCGCCTGATGATCCAGTTCATACATGAACACGATCTGGCTTGGGGTCGTGACGATATTCATGTTGTAGGCGGGACCGCCTGGAATTCCGATGCCCGGGACTGCCCAGGGCAGGCACTGGTTGGCGTTGGTGCGAGTCAGTTTTCCAGCAGCCAGCGCGGCTTCGTAGTCCTTGAGTTGCTTTGCAACCCATGGCTGCAGATGCCCATCTGCCGCAACACGTATTTTTGCACCTGGACCACCGCGCGGTGGGCCCGCCGGAGGTCCTGCGCCAGGCCCCGCAGCAGGACCGCCCGGTCGGGGGCCGCGCGTTTCCTCCCAAAACCCGGCGAAACCATGCGAGTCTGGCGCGCCGGCATTTGCATCGGGCGCCTGTGCGCCTATGGCGGCCTGTGCCAACGCCACCTGTTGGGCCACTGCTAAAGCCACCAGCCCGCCGCAGATCGCCAGCACATGGGCTTTACACGTATTCATCAAACGTATTCATCGATAGCTCACGGTACCGCTGACCCCAGAGATGTCGCGATGCGCTTCACCGCAGACCCAGTCCGTGACGATATGCACGTCGGGTCTGTGCTGGAAGAGCAGCCGAATGGACCAGGCGTTGCTGTAGATCATCGGATCTTCAATCGTCACAATGTCTTCAAGCTCTCTTCCGCCCTGGAGAGTGCGCAGTCGCTCCACCGTATGCAGTTGCTCGCTGTGCGGCAGCGCCGAGTCATCCAGCCAGGTCTTCGCATTGAAATTTCGCGTATCGATCACCAACACATCGCCGTCCCAGCGGCCGATACCCTCACCCATATAGGATGGGTCCCAAACCCGCGGATCGGCGTGGCTCGCGCGCATCAGTACGATGCGGAACGCGCGGTTGGCTTCGTGGATGAAAACCACCTGACCGCCGGACTGATAGATCTGAAACGGATACGGCGCCGTCAGCACACGCGGCAGGCCCTGCGGAACACACAGCGAATGAGCCGTATCGGCTGCCGGATTCTGCTTCCACTGCTGGGAATTCTTCGCCGCAAGCGCCCTGCCCTCCGCAGTGAAGGGAATCGGGCTGCCGTCCGAGGGCGTGATTCGCGGACTGTAGCTGCTTGCCCACCAGACTCCGGAAATATCCGCCGCCGGCCGCGCTGCCTGCGCCGCGCACGGGTACGGCGGCCAGATCAACATGGCCGCCGCAATGATTGCGCCCCATCCTGATTGCTGCGTTGACGGCATCAGGGTTTCTGACCGAGCTCGTGCCCGTCGGCCGCCGCCACGCTCATGAAGCTACCGCCATGGCTGCCATCGCGGCGCGGATGTATCTTGACCACGACTTTGTCCCCGGCTTTCATTATGTCGCGTGAAATGCCTTGCTCGCGACGAAGCACCTGCGGGCTCTGCCCCTCGATGCTCCATTCCTCGACTGCACCGCTTTCGCTGGGAACCTCGAGAATCAGCCAGGTATGCGGGTTGGTCCACTGCCAATCCTTCACCGTCCCGCTCAGAGACAGAACCTTGTCCTGTTCGAATGCCGCGAACGAATGATGGGCCAGAGAGCTCGAGCTGAACAATACAGCGCCTGCAGCCACAGTCAGGACGCGCATACGGTTCATCTGGCCCACCTCACCGACTGTCTGAATCTGATACACCGGCTGAGGCATTATCCATAAATTGAGACTCTATTCAAATGCTCATTTGCAACGTAGCATGGCATCTAGAGCTGAGTGCGCCGGCGCCCATGAGTGCCTAAAATAATGGAGCCGCAAGGCAATTATTGGGGTCAACGCCACTAACGAGCTAAGGCGCTGCGGTCGTAGGCGCGCAGCCGGAGCCCGGCCCGGGCAGCGTCCCGGCGCCGAAGCCAATGACTGTTTGAAATCCAATGCGGGATGTGTTGCCGTACAGGAAGCCACATGACGAGCATCAAGATCGGATCGCTGCCGCCGACACCATGGCAGCAGCCGCTCGCCCGAATCCTTCTGACCTTTCCGTTCTGGGAGAGCGCCATCGACAAGCTGCTGCGCTTTCACGCTGCCATCGCCGAAATGGCGCACTTCGACCTGCGGCCTCCGGCGCTCTATGCCCTCGCCACCATAGCGGTGCAGCTGCTTGGATCTGTGCTCATCATTGCGCGTGTCTATCCCTGGCTGAGCGCGGGCGTGCTCATGGTCTTCACGGCACTGACCATTCCTATCGCTCATCATTTCTGGAGTCTTGCCGGCCTTGAGCAGCTCAATGCACTGCACATGGCCACAGAGCATGTCGGCCTGATCGGTGCGCTGATGCTGAGCGCCGTGAGCGCAACAGCTGGCCAGGGCTCATCGCAGCGGCTTGAGCCGACTGCGTCCGCACGACTGCCATGACGCCGGACCGATCTGCGCAGATGCGGCGAGTTTCTTCGGGGCCCGCGTGGTATCTGGAATTCGATCGTCAGGAGCGCCGCACCTTCTGGGCCTGCGTGGCAGGATGGTCTCTCGATGGCATGGACGTGCAGCTGTATAGCTTCGTGATACCGACTCTGATTGCGATCTGGGGTATAAGCCGTGGACAGGCGGGCGAGCTCGCGACCGCTGCGCTGTTGATGTCAGCGCTCGGGGGCTGGATGGCGGGATGGCTCGCCGATCGCATCGGGCGCGTGCGCACGCTACAGATTGCCATTGCCTGGTACGCGATCTTCACCTTCATCTCGGGACTCACACAGGACTTCGGCCAGCTGTTTGCGGCGCGCGCCATGATGGGCCTGGGATTCGGCGGGGAATGGGCCGCAGGTGCCGTGCTCATGGGCGAAACGATCCGCGCTCAGCACCGCGGCAAGGCGCTCGGTTCGATGCAGGCAGGCTGGGCTGTGGGCTGGGCGCTTGCAGCTTTGTCGTTTTCCGTGAGTTTCTCGCTGCTGCCGCCGAACCTCGCGTGGCGGGCGATGTTTTTCGTCGGCCTCACCCCAGCCGTGCTCGTGTTTATCGTCCGCCGCTTCCTTCAGGAGCCTGAGGTTTATCGCCGCTCCCGAGAGATGCTGGCAGTGACCGGCCAGAGCGCTTCGGTGTTCGCAATTTTCCGTCCGCCGCTGCTTCGGATCACCGCGTTGGGAGCACTGCTGGGTACCGGCGCGCAAGGTGGCTACGCCGCAGTCGCTACCTGGCTGCCTACCTTCCTGCGCAGCGAGCGGCATCTGTCCGTTCTCGACTCCACCGGTTACCTCGCGGTACTGATCTCCGGCTCGTTCTGCGGCTACATGACCGGCGCTTACCTCTCGGACTTCATCGGTCGACGCCCTACGTTTCTCGTGTTCGCGGTAGGTGCGACGGCGCTGGTGCTCATCTATTCCATGATTCCGTTTGGTAATGCCGCCATGCTGGTTTTGGGAGCGCCACTGGGATTCTTTGCCTCCGGTGTGTTCAGCGCGCAGGGCGCTTTCTTTACTGAGCAATTTCCAACGCGAGTTCGAGGTGTGGGACAGGGTTTCGCCTATAACCTGGGCCGAGCGGTGGGCGCATTGTTCCCTGCGCTCGTAGGAATGCTGTCGGCGGCCATGACGCTGGGCCGAGCGATCGGGGTTTTTGCAGGAGCCGCGTATGCAACCATGGCCATCGCCGCCTATCTGCTGCCGGAGACGCGCGGCAAGGTGTTGGAGCCGTAGAGAGCTTATTCTGCCAAAACTTTAATCCAATATCTCATTGATTCTGGCTATAATTCCGATAATTATGACGATGCTCTCATTCAATCGGTAAAGATGGTGAGCGCAGCGAATTGAGTCACCTTTGGGATCTTTTGCGCCTGATGTGTGGTGCGTTCTTCCTGCCGCACTGTGTCAGCAAGATCTGGCGGCCGCAGGGCGCCATGGCGTTTTTCACCGCTGCGGGACTCAGGCCCGCAAAGCTATTCCGCTTCACGGCCATCGCTCTGGAAATGCTGTGCAGTGCGGGGCTGCTGCTCAACGTCTACGCGCGTCAGGCGGCCCTGGCCGCCGCGGTGTTTCTGCTCATCGCCACTGTGGCCGTCATAAAGGTGAGCAGAGGTAAATGGCTGTGGAATCTAGGAGGCTGTGAGTTTGCTGTCTTCTGGATGCTTTGCTGCCTGATCGTGGCCATTGGACCTCAGCCTCGGTGTGGCTGACGTGATCAGCAGACCTTCACCGTTGCAGGCCGGATTACTGCTGCTGGCTGCCGCGCTGGCGCTCGCCATGCCGCCGCGGGCCTCGAGCGAGGATGCCGCCGTTGCTAATTATCGTGGCGTGATCGCGGTCGACAAAGTAGGCAACGTCATCCGCTTCCTCGATCCGTTGTTGCTGCTTGAGACGGCGCAACTGGTGCCGTCCGAAAAGGCCGTTCACGAACTGGCGATCTCCATCGATCGGAACACCGCATATGTGCCGCTGTATGGCAGTGGCGTATACGGCGCCAACGACACTCCCAACAACAAGATACTCATCGTCAATCTCCAGTCCCGGCAAGTCTCCGGCGTTATAGATTTGGGGAGTTTTCTGGCACCCCACGGCATGGTCGCTACCCGCGGCGGGAAGCTTTGGGTGGTCTGCGACCTGGCCAACAAGCTGCTATTGATCGATCCTGCTGCTCGCGCCATTGAAGCGGCCTACGACGTGCCAGGAAAAGGAGCGCATTTCCTCGCCCTGCTGCCTGATGAGTCGAAGCTGTATATCTCGAACAAGGAGTCGGCCGCGCAGGTCTTCGACACCCGGGAGCGGGTGTTCACCGCCGCGATCGCCTCAGGCAACCCGGCTATCACGTCCGGCAATGGCAGCGGCTTTGAAGGCCTGGCGGTAACGCCCGATGGGCGCCGCGTGGTCATCGCCGACAACGACGCATCCGCCCTTCACATCATCGATACCAGCACCGACCTGGAGGTCGCCCGAGTGCCATTGCGTGACATTGCGTTCACCAATGCGAAGCGCTCGCGCCTCGTGAAGCTGGCCTTTTCCCCAAACGGCCGCTGGCTGGTAGCGACGGCTTACGCCACAGGTCAAGCGTGGATCGTTGATTCGAGGAATTATGCCAATCAGAAGACGGTGCCGGTGGCAAAAGGGCCTCAGGGAATCGCCTTTGACCCTGATGGCAAGAGTTTCATTGTCTCGAGCCATGATGACGGCGTGCTCACTCGCGTCGATCTACGCACCGGCAAACCGGTCGCGGTGTACGACGGCGGCACAGGCATAGAAGTCCTCGCGTTCTATTGAGCGCTGGCTGCAGCGAACAGCGCACTGGCGTTAACGCCGTTCACACGACGCGGAGTAGACCCGATAATGGCCGGATTCGGGTGATCACTGACCCCGAGCATGGCACTGCCAACAGCTGTATTCAAATGATCATTTACAATGTATAATTGAATTGCGCGGGTCGACAGCAGCCAGCCTGGCCGGAAATACTCTCAATCCCTGAGGCACGCCATGTTTCGTCCATTCGCAGATTGGCTCGCGACCACGCCAGTGAGCGCGGCATTGCAAAATGCGGCCTGGGTGATTCCGGTGTCGCAGTCGATTCACATCATCGGCATGTCGGTGCTGTTTGCCTCGGCTCTCATGATCAACATGCGCCTTCTGGGCGTGACGCGCTTCGGGCGCCCGGCCGCGCAACTGGTCAGGACGCTGCTACCGTGGATGTGGACTGCCCTGGGTGCATTGCTCGCCACCGGAACCGTGCAGACAATTGCCGAACCGGTACGTCAATTCGTCACCCCGGCGTTCTGGGCCAAGATGTCGATGATCGTGGTCGTCGTTACGATGACCGCGATTTTCATGCACCATCTGCGCCGCAAAGCCGCTGACGGTGACGGCGCCGCCAAGCGGCCGTCTGGCACGCGCCTATTCGCGGTCCTGTCGACGATGCTTTGGGTCGCGATCATCATCTGCGGGCGGCTCATAGGCTATACCTCGGCGTTCTATCAATAGCGGCGCATCAATGTCCGGAGCGAATCAGATATGAGCATAGACTCGGTCGCCGCAGCCATCCATGCGACAACGCTATCGGCGATGGTCCGGGGAGATACACCCGGTACCGAGTGGCTGTTCCCGATTCTGGAGACCTTTCACGTACTGAGCCTCGGCATCGTGTTTGGCTCAATCGCCATGGTGGATCTGCGGCTGCTCGGCGTGGCCTCACGGGATGTGGCGTTCACCCGGCTCTATCGCGAGATCATCCCCTGGACCTGGTGGGCATTCATCTGCGCGGCACTCTTTGGCAGCCTTCTGGCAACCGCCAAGATACAGGACTACGTCAAGAGCCCGGAATTCATTGCAAAGTATGTCTTCATGGCTCTCGCCGGGCTCAATATGCTGATATTTCATTTTCGGACCTTTCGCAGCGTAGCGCTTTGGGACACGCGGGTGCCGGTGCCCGCGGCAGCGAAGCTGGCTGGGGCACTATCGCTGATCTTCTGGACAGGCGTGGTGGTGTGCGGTCGCTGGATCGGCTTCGTGACATGAGCAGCGCAGGATGAGCGAATGGGCGCCTTAGCGTTCATGGGCCTCGCACGGCGCCTGAGCTGGCTTGCGCTGCTCGCTCTGATGTTGGTCGTAGCGACCGTTTGGGCCCGTCAGCGTTCATTGGCCGCCCGTCTGCTGCGCACGGAGCCAACGCAGATTCTGCGCGATGCCAGTATGCTGCGGCAGGCCACGCGCATTGCCCGGCCGGCGTTCCAAGCGCATTGCGCCGCTTGCCACGGTTCCGCCCTTCAGGGCGACTCCTCGCGAGGCGTGCCGAACCTGGCCAGAAACGTCTGGCTATACGGCAACGATCCGGTCGACGTCGAGCGCACGATCCTGTACGGAATCCGCTCTGGACACCCCAAATCACGCAACATCGCGGAAATGCCGGCGCTCGGCCGCATCGGCCAAATCACTGCACAAGACACGCGTGATGCCGTCGAGTACCTCGAGAGCCTGGCCGGGGCACCCGGCGATGCCGCAGCGGCCCTGCGCGGACGCGTCATCTACTACGGCAAGGGCAACTGCTTCGACTGCCACGCGAATGACGCGCGCGGGGTGACCGACTATGGCACGCCGGCTCTGACCGGGCCGTACTGGCTCTATGGCGGTGACCGTCGGACGTTGTATCAATCCATCTACAACGGCCGGCATGGCAAATGCCCGGCCTGGATAGATAGGCTCAGCCCGGTCCAGATCCGCGCTCTGGCCTTATACCTGGTGAGCGCTTCACATCCACCCGCGACCGGCGTGGGCAGCTGACTCGGGAATCGCCTTGGCGGCGACAGAGAACTTCTACGACTTCAGCAGGCCCTCGGCTCGCCGCTCCATGATTTTGCTGGCGAGCGGAGCCCTGATCGGCCTGGGCGTCGCTGGATATGGATTGTTCACCGCCCAAGGGACACGCTCGCACAGCGTGCCACCCGAGGACATCGCACTGGTCAACCAGCGCCAGATCCTGCGCAGTGATTTCATGACCCAGGTTCAGACGCAGTACACGACTGCGTTTGCACAGTCCTCGGCCGAGCAGCGCCTCAAGACGCTGAATGACATGATTGATGAGGAACTGATGGTGCAGCGTGGCCTTGAAATCGATCTGCCGAACTTCGATCCGGATGTGCGCAACGCGCTGGTCGCGGGCGTCGAATTGGAAGTGTCCGCCGACGCGCTGGCGCAGCAGCCGACCGAAGCCGAACTCAGGGCATACTACCAGGAGCATAAGGACAAGTACGCCTCGGAAGGCGTCATGCAATTGCGCGATCTTGTCGCAAAGACTGACGCATCGCTTGCGGCACAGGCCGCGCGGGCAGTGGCAAATCAGGCGGTCGTGGCCGCGCGCAGCGGACAGTCGCTGGGCTGGGTCATCGAGCGCTTCAATCTCGCGGATTCCGGCAGATTGATGGACGCCGGACACGTGGATACCGGTGACATCTTTCAATTTGCGGTACGCGCCAAGCTCGATGATGCACTGTATAACGCCGCCATAGCTCTTAAAGACGGTGAGGTCTCTGAGCCGATCGATGAGCCCGACGGTGTGCACCTGATCGCGATGGTCAAACATCGCTTCCCAGTACCGCAGAGCTTCGAACAGGCATCCGATCGGGTCTGGAGCGACCTCAAGACTGCGGCGCAGGCCAAGGTGCGGGCTGCAAATATCAACTATCTGCGCGGCCGCGCCGATATTCTATTGTCCACCGATGCACGGACACTCGCGGGACCGGCCAAGTGAGGCCGCGACAGCCGCTCTGGTGCTGCCTGGCACTGCTCGCGTTCGCCCATTCGGCGGCCCAGGCGCACACCAAAAGCGAGACCCACTCGGTGTGGCAGATTTCCGGCAATGTCGTGCAACTGTCGTTCACAACGCCGTTGCCCGAGTCCAAACGCCTGGCGAAGTCCGGTGAGGATCAACCGCCCGACGGTCGCGTGCTCGACTATTTGCAGCAACACCTGTCAGTCAGCAGCAAGGGCGGGATCTGCAGCGTACGGCAGCGGCGCGCACTGGCCGCGACCTCGCAGTTTCGTCGATTCGAGATGACCTTTACCTGCCCAAGTACGACGCAGATCAAGCTCCACTCCTCGGCCTTCTTCGAACTCGTACCATCACACGTCACGTTTGCGCAGATTGAAACGACCGACGGCCAGTTCGTCGAGCAGTTGTTCACCCAGGATCAACAGCAGGTCGACGCTTCCGCAGGCGATGCACGGCTACGCGACGCCAGTTTCTTTGAGTACATCAGGCTCGGCATCATGCATATCCTGACGGGCCCGGACCACATGTCATTTCTACTGGGATTGGTGCTGATCTCGCGACGCCTGCGAGATCTGATCTTCGTGGTGACAGGCTTCACGGTCGGCCACAGCATCACTCTGGCGCTGGCCGTGACTGGGATCTTGCGGCCTCACGCGGAATATATTGATGCACTGGTAGCACTGACTATCGCCATGATTGGCGCCGAAAACATCGCCGTCGCGACCCATCGGCCTGGCACAGTCGCCACGGGAATCGGCTTACCGCTAATAGTCATGGCGGCAGCCAGCTTTGCCGGCATCGGGACCTTGCCGCCGCTGCTGCTGCTCGGTTCGGCCCTGTTCTGTTCAAATTATCTGATGCTCTCCGGGCATATGCGCGACGCAGGCCGGTTGCGTCTGGTAATAACATTGGTATTCGGGCTGATTCACGGCTTCGGTTTCGCCGCCACGCTGCTTGAGATGCAACTGCCCCCTGCCAAGCTCGGCCAGATTCTGCTCGGATTCAATGTCGGCGTTGAGATTGGACAGCTATCACTGGTGTTGACGGTGATGGGACTGGTCACTGTGCTGGTACGCGCCAAGCTCTCCCTGCCACGTCCGATTGTCGTGGATAGCGTCGCCGCTGGGCTGGTAGCGATAGGGACGTACTGGTTTATCAGTCGGAGCTATGCCTGAGCTGCTCTCACCCCCGACCAGATGTGGCTCGGGCTGCGGTTCCATCGTGCGCTGCGGTATCGGTAACAGTCCGGCTTGGAGGCGATAATTACGCGTGGAATTCCTACAGACATTCAAACCGCTGTGGAGTGAAAGTAGGCAGTGTTGAGCACACGCAATTTGGCGCCCATACGCCAAGCGCTGCTGTGACACCCGCCCGAAACACACCGGCTCGCATTGCGACCAAGTGAGAACCCCATGGCCAAGATTCTGTGCGTACTTTACGACGATCCCGTCGATGGATATCCGAAATCCTATGCTCGGGATGGAATTCCCAAGATCGACCGCTATCCGGGCGGTCAAACGGCGCCGACGCCCAAGCGTTTGGATTTCAAGCCCGGGGAGCTACTGGGTTCAGTCTCCGGTGGGCTTGGTCTGCGCAAGTTTCTGAAGGACCTTGGTCATACCTTCGTGGTCACTTCCGACAAAGACGGTGACAACTCAATGTTCGAGCGTGAGCTTGCCGATGCGGAGGTGGTGATTTCACAGCCATTCTGGCCTGCCTATCTGACGGCGGACAGAATCGCAAAGGCAAAGAAACTGAAGCTCGCGATCACCGCCGGGATTGGCTCAGATCACGTCGATCTTCCGGCCGCCATCGCTCATGGCGTCACCGTGGCCGAAGTGACCTACAGCAACAGCATCAGTGTGGCCGAGCATGTGGTCATGATGATCCTCTCACAGGTGCGCAATTACCTGCCTTCCTATAAATGGGTGATCGACGGCGGTTGGAACATCGCCGATTGCGTGTCTCGCTCCTACGATTTGGAGGCGATGGAAGTGGGAACCGTTGCCGCCGGGCGTATCGGCTTGGCCGTTCTTAGACGGCTGAAGCCTTTTGACGTCAAGCTTCACTACACCGATCGGCATCGACTGCCGGAAACGGTCGAGAGAGAACTCAACGTTACCTATCATGAGAACGTTGAATCGATGGTGCGCGTTTGCGACGTGGTTACCATTAATGCTCCCCTGCATCCGGAAACCGAACACCTCTTCAACGATGCACTCATCGGCAAGATGAAACGGGGTGCCTACTTGATCAATACCGCCCGCGGTAAGATCTGCGACCGCGACGCCGTGGTGCGGGCATTGAAGAGTGGACAGCTTGCCGGCTACGCCGGGGATGTGTGGTACCCGCAGCCGGCGCCGAAGGACCATCCCTGGAGGACGATGCCTCATCATGGGATGACACCACACACCTCTGGCACGTCTTTGTCCGCGCAAACCCGCTACGCCGCCGGAACACGAGAAATACTGGAATGTTGGTTTGAACATCGACCAATTCGCGAAGAATATCTGATTGTCGATGGCGGCAAGTTGGCGGGTGCCGGTGCGCACTCGTACAGCGTGGCCAAGAGCGCTTAGGGCTGAAGCACGTTACCGGGTCCCCGGTCGCAATAAGAAGGCGACTGAAAGCGCCGACACGGGCCACGAAGTCCCGGTCGGCGCGCGCTCTCGGCTCCTAGCGAAGGCATTGCCGCGAGCTTGCGAACGTCACGCATTTCGTGCTGTCATTTCCGCCCTTCGATTCGCCAGCTGTCGCACAGGAATTTCTATGGAAGCGCTCGAGCTCTCGACTCAGTCTCCCGCATTCCAACTGTCGCTGCGCGTCCGCCACCCTTCGATCGATCCGGCGGCGCTATCGCGAGAGTTCGCGATCGAGGCCGAACACTCGTTCCAAGCTGGACAGCCGCGACGCTCCCGCAGTGGCCTCACGCCTGGTTCGGTCCACGCCGAGACCTATTGGTTGGCGAACCTGAACCCGGCATCCTGGCTTGACCTTACATTTCCCGGGCGCCCCAGCCTGGAGGCCGCCCAAAAGCTTATGGGTGCCGCTGTGACTCAGAGTCTGGGGTGGGCACTGTCGTTGAGCGCGACGCGCTTCCGAAATAGGCACGCGGCATTGCTGCAGCAAATCTCGTCCGAGGGCGGGCGGGTGACGCTGCTGGTGGCACTTTCTGCCGGGACGGTCAGCGGCTTCAGCCTCACGCCTGAGGTCGGCCGGACATTCGCTGAGCTCGGCATCACTCTCGAGTTCGAGTTCACGGGCGATTGACCGGCACGGGCCGATTACTTGTGCAGATCGTCGATCCAGCGGACCGGCTCGGGGATCTCCACCGGCTCGATATCCAAGTTGAATACTAGACCGGCCTGACCGCTGCGCGCCAGGACACAGTGCAGCTGCAGATCCTCGCTGGCATTGATCTCCTGATGCGGAACATACGGGGGCACATAAATGAAATCACCCACCGCGGCCTCGGCGACGAATTCGAGCCGATCGCCCCAGCGTAGTCGCGCAACACCGCTGACGACGTAGATGACGCTTTCCAAGTCGCCGTGATGATGCGCCCCGGTCTTGGCTTTGGCGTCGATGGTCACGGTGCCGGCCCAGAGTTTCGTCGCCCCGGTACGGTCAGTCGTTATCGCCGCGCGACGTTGCATGCCCAAAGTCTGCGCCGTGCTCGCGTCGAGTTCGTGGGCGTGCACAACCCGCACCCCCTGGGATCGCCACCGGCTGTTCGAGTCGGTCATTGTGATCTACGATTTCGGTTTGCCTCGGCATAGTATGCCTCGAACGACCGAAAAAGGATTCCCGCGCCGCTTGAATGCTAAAGTCGCGGGCCCCTTCTACCGCGATATCCATTGATCAGGAACGCGATCACCAGCACGGCAACGATCAAGCCGATCGGACCAATGCCCCACCCCGCGCCCATTCCCCAATACAGACCACCACCGCCGCCAAACAGCAGTAACAACACTATCAAGACAATCAGCAGATCCACATTATTCTCCGGGTAATAGTAAACGTCGCTCAGACCTCTCCACATTTATGACAAAACGCGTCGAATTGTCATCCGTAGCTACTTTCGCCGTCTGTGCGCTATCGCGCATACACTCAGAACGAGCGCAGCTGTTGGGCTTGCGTGCGACGGCCAACAGACTCAGGCGCCAGGCTCGCCTAGGCTGTCACAACCCTGACGTGCCGCCCGTTTGCCGGCGTCGATATGAATGACGAGGGACTGTTGCGGCCATGACCTCACACCCCAATGATTCCCCT
>Ga0302326_10003167_pt1 | contig 39003 bp, 31 predicted proteins | sample Palsa_T0_3_FD_202264 | JGI IMG/M metagenome (GOLD analysis project Ga0302326, IMG submission 202264) | Peat permafrost microbial communities from Stordalen Mire near Abisko, Sweden - Palsa_T0_3 | ecosystem: Environmental > Terrestrial > Soil > Palsa > Peat permafrost | place: Sweden: Abisko... | reverse complement strand
GCGGCGAACTTGCCGAGATCTTCTGCGGTGGGAAGGGTCAGGCGCATTAGTATAGGTGATTATTGAATAACGATATCGTAGCGCAGGTCAACGTCGAAGACGAAATGCGGGAGAGCTATCTCTCGTATGCGATGTCGGTTATCGCGTCGCGCGCGCTTCCGGACGTTCGCGACGGCCTCAAGCCGGTCCAGCGGCGGATTCTTTACGCGATGCGCGAGATGGGCTTCGAGCCCAGCAAGCAGCACCGCAAGTGCGCCGGTATCATCGGCGAGGTCCTCAAGAGCTACCATCCCCACGGGGACAGCTCCGTTTACGACGCGCTCGTCCGTATGGCGCAGGATTTCACGCTGCGGTATCCGCTCGTCGACGGCCACGGCAACTTCGGCTCGATCGATCCGGACCCGCCGGCGGCCTACCGTTATACCGAAGCGCGGCTGGCGCGCACCTCGCTCGACGTCTTGGCCGACATTGATAAAGAGACGGTCCCGTTCGTCGCCAACTTCGATAATCAGGGCGTCGAGCCGACCGTTCTGCCGGGACGCCTGCCGCAGCTCCTCGTCAACGGCTCGAGCGGCATCGCCGTCGGCATGGCCACCAACATTCCGCCGCACAACCTCAACGAAATCGCCGATGCCGTCGCCGCGTTGATCGACGACCCGAACACGACCGACGACGATCTGGCCAATATCGTCACCGGTCCGGATTTCCCGACCGGCGGCACGATCTTGGGACACGACGCGATACGCGAAGCGTACCGCACCGGGCGCGGCTCGATCACGATTCGCGGCAAGGCCGAAATCATCGAGGATCACGGGAAGCACAAGATCGTCGTCACCGAGATCCCGTACCAAGTCTACAAGAATCGCATCATCGAGGCGATCTCCGAGGCCCATTCCGAGAAGCGGATCATCGGCATCGCGCGACTCGACGATGAGTCGAACCGCAAGGGCATGCGCGTCGTCATCGAGCTGCAGCGCAACGCCACGCCGAAGATCGTGCTGAACCAACTCTTCAAGCACACGCCGCTCCAGGCGACGTTCGGCTTCAACATGCTCGCGCTGGTGCCGGTCGGCCCGCCGCGCGCGAACGGAACGGTTGCGATCGAGCCGCAGGTGCTCACGCTCAAGCAGCTGCTCGAACACTTCATCGCGCACCGCAAGGACGTCGTCACTCGCCGCACGCAGTACGATCTGCGCAAGGCCGAGGAGCGCGCGCATCTGCTCGAGGGCTATCGCATCGCGCTCGATCACATCGACGAGGTGATCGAGATCGTGCGCGGCAGCCAGACGACCGACGAAGCCAAGGCCCGTCTTTCCGAGCGCTTCAGCCTGAGCGAAGTGCAGGCCCAGGCGATCGTCGACATGCGCCTGCGCACGCTCGTTGGGCTCGAGCGCAAGAAGATCGAAGACGAATACGCCGAGCTGATCAAGACGATCGCCGAGCTGCAAGATATTCTTCGCAGTCCGCGCCGGATCGCCGGCATCGTCAAGAGCGAGATGCTGGAGGTGAAGAAGCGCTTCGGCGACGAGCGCCGCACCGCGATCGAGCCGGCCGAAGACGAGCTCTCGATCGAACAGATCACGCCAAACATCGACGTCGTCGTTACGTATACGGTCGGCGGTTACATCAAGCGCGTTACGCTCGATACGTTCCGTACGCAGCTGCGCGGCGGCCGCGGCGTTACCGGCATCTCGAACCTCAAGCGCGAGGACGTGGTGCGGAACTTCTTCGTCACCAAGACGCACGATCACGTGCTCTTCTTCACGAACATGGGCCGCGTCTATCGGCTGCGCGGATACGAGATTCCGGATACGACGCGCCAAGCGCGCGGAACGGCGCTCGTGAACCTGCTCACGCTGCCTCCCGGCGAAGAGGTGACGGCCGTCTTCCCCATCGACCGCTTCGAAGGCGAACGATATCTCGTGATGGTCACCAAGCGCGGCGTGATCAAGAAGACGAAGCTCGATGGATTCTCCAACGTCCGCCGCAACGGACTCATCGCGATCAATCTCGACGAGGGCGACGAGCTGCTCGCGGTGGATCTCTCGGACGGCTCGCGCGACATCATCCTCGCCTCGACGCTCGGCATGGCCGTGCATTTCAACGAAAAAAACGTGCGGCCGATGGGGCGTGCGGCGCGCGGCGTGAAGGCGATGACGCTCGAGAAGGGCGATACGATCGTCGCGATGGACGTCGTCGAGGACGAGCGGCGCGAGGTGCTGCTCGTAACGTCGCTTGCCTTCGGCAAGCGCACGCCGATCGCCGATTACCGCCACACCTCGCGCGGCGGCAAGGGCGTAAAGGCGTTCGCGCGTCAGCGCGTCGACATCGGTAAGGTGGTCGACCAGATCCTGGTCGCTGCCGAGGATCAGCTCCTCATGATCACCTCGGGCAATCAGGTGATTCGTATCAAAGTCGGCGAGATTCGTAAGACCGGCCGCGACGCCAAGGGCGTCCGCCTGCAGCGCCTCGGCGAGGGCGACGAAGTCATCGCGATCACCAACCTCGGCAAACAGGCCAAACAGATCACCGAGATCACCGGCGAACCGCAACAAACCGAGCTTTAGGAGTGTTTCGAGAACCATGAGTGCACTGCCCGACGTAAGTCAGAACAACTTTGAGACCGAGGTGCTCAAGAGCGCCCAGCCCGTGCTGGTCGATTTCTGGGCGCCGTGGTGCGGCCCGTGCCGTATGCTAGGCCCCATCGTGGAGAAAGTCGCTGCGGCGAACGCCGATAAGGCAAAGTTCGTCAAGTTGAATACCGACGAAAACCCTACCATCGCCGGTCAATATCAGGTCTCCGGCATTCCCTGTTTGATTCTCTTCAAGAACGGTCAACCGGTCGATCGCATCGTCGGCTACGTTCCGGAGAACGTCGTCACTGGAATGCTCGGCAAACACGTGGCGTGACGCGCATTCCGGCCATGCACCGGGTGCTGGCCGACGAGCGGATCGCGTCGTTCGAGGGCGCGCTCGGTAGAACTGTGATCAAGCGCGCGGCGGAGGAAGTCTTCGGCCGCGCGCGCGCATCCGGCGACGCATCGTACGACGCCGTCATCGCCGGCCTCGTCCGCCGGCTTGAGGACGTGCACCGCGCATCGCTGCTGCCGGTGATCAACGGCACCGGCATCATCTTGCACACCAATCTCGGCCGCGCGCCGATGGCGGCCGCTGCGCTCGATGCTATTGTCGCGCTCGGCCGGGGCTATACCAACCTCGAATACGACCTCGGGACCGGTTCGCGCGGCTCGCGGTACGCGCGCGTCGCGGACGCTCTCAACGACGTCACCGGTGCCGAGGATTCGCTCGTGGTGAACAACTGCGCCGCGGCGATACTGCTAGTGCTCGACACGTTTGCGAAGGGGCGCGAGGTGATCGTCGCGCGCAACTCGGCGGTCGAGATCGGCGGCGGCTTTCGTATCCCCGACGTGCTCGCGCGCAGCGGCGCGACGCTCGTGGAGGTGGGAACGACCAATCGCGTTTACATCGAAGATTTCGAGCGCGCGCTCTCGCCGCGCACCGCCCTGCTGCTGCGGACGCATCCGTCGAACTATCGGATCGAGGGCTTCACCCACGATGTACAGCCGCGCGCGCTCGCCGAGCTCGGACGGCGCGCCGGCGTGCCGGTGCTCGAGGATCTCGGCAGCGGCGCGCTCGTCGCGCTCGAGGAGTTCGGTGCGGCGCACGAGCGAACCGTGCAGGAAGCGGTGGCCGACGGCGTCGGGCTCGTCGCGTTCTCGGGCGATAAACTGCTCGGCGGCCCGCAAGCGGGCATGGTCGTTGGTGCGGCGCCTCTGATCGCGCGCATGCGCAACAACCCGCTGCTGCGCGCGCTGCGCGTCGGCAAAGTCACGATCGCCGCGCTCGGCGCGACGCTGCAATGCTATCGCGACGGTTCGCTGCGCGAGCGTCTGCCTGTCTATCGTATGCTCGGCGCGACGCTCGACGAGCTGCGCGCGCGCGCGAACGCGTATCTCGAAGCGGTTCCGCGCGCGAAGATCGTGGAAACCACGGCGTTCGCTGGAGGCGGATCGATCGCGCAGGCAGCGATCGCTTCGCTCGCCGTCGCGGTCGCCGTCGCGAATCCCGACCGCTTCGCAGCGCGGCTGCGCGAACACGCGCCCCCGATCGTCGGCCGAATCGACGACGGGCGGGTCGTGCTCGATCTCCGCACGATCGCGTCCGACGAGGACGGCACGGTCATTCGCGCGCTGTCGGCTTCCGAATAGGCGCGTAATGCCCGAGCTGCCTGACGTCGCCGCCTATATTGCCGCGCTGGGACCGCGAATCGTCGGAAGGCGGCTCCAACGAGTCCGCATCGGCGCGATCTCGCTGCTGCGGACAGTGGAGCCGCCGGTCGCATCGACGGAAGGGCGAACGGTCCGCGAGATTCGGCGCATCGGCAAGCGAGTCGCGATCGGACTCAACGGCGACTTGTGGCTCGTGATTCATTTGATGATCGCGGGCCGGTTGCACTGGCGCGAGCCTGGTGCGAAACTCGGCGGTCGCAACGCGCTGGCGGCATTCGATTTCGCCGGCGGCTCGCTCGTGCTCACCGAAGCCGGCAACAAACGGCGCGCCTCGCTGAGCGTCGTCGAAGGTGAGGCCGCGCTCGAGGCGATCGATCGCGGCGGTCTCGATGTCTTCACCTGCGACCTCGACGCGTTTCATCACGCGCTGGCGGCGGAGAATCACACGCTCAAACGCACGCTTACCGACCCGCGCACGATCGACGGCATCGGTAACGCCTACTCCGATGAGATTCTGCACGCCGCGCGGCTCTCGCCGCTGGCGATGACGCAGAAGCTGTCGCCTGACGATTGGGAGCGTCTTTTCGATGCCACGCGCTCGACGCTGCGGGAGTGGATCGACCGTCTTTCCGCCGATGCGGCGGATGCGTTTCCGGAAAAAGTGACGGCCTTTCGACCCGAGATGGCCGTGCACGGCAAGTACGGCGCGGCGTGCCCGCGCTGCGGCGAAACGATTCGCCGCATTCGCTATGCCGACAATGAGACGAACTATTGTCCGAGCTGTCAGACCGGCGGGCGAGTTCTCGCGGATCGCGCGCTGTCGCGTCTGGGAATCAGTCCGCTGAGAACCAGCCCGACGGCACGACGTCGAGGTTGACGCTGATCTGCTTGACCTCGGTGTAGGCGTCGTAGCCGTACGTCCCGAGCTCGCGGCCGATGCCCGACTGCTTGTAGCCGCCCCACGGCGCTTCGTTATACGTGGGATGATAGGTGTTGATCCAGGTGATCCCGGCGCGCATCTTGCGGATCACCCGGTGCGCCTTGGCGATATCTTGCGTGAAGACCGCGCCGGCCAAGCCGTAGACGGTGTCGTTGGCAAGGGCGATCGCCTCGGCTTCGTTCTCGAACGTCTGCACCACGAGAACCGGCCCGAAGATTTCTTCCCGCACGATGCGCATCTGTGGGGTCGTATCGTCGAAGATCGTCGGCGCGATGAAGTTGCCCTCCGCGAGCGCGCCGCCGAGACGGTTGCCGCCGCAGAGCAGCCGCGCGCCTTCGCTTTTGCCGGCGGCGATGTAAGCCTCGACGCGCTCGCGATGGACGGGCGAGACCAGCGGTCCCATCTCGGTTTGCGGATCGAATCCGTCGCCGACGCGGATCTTCTCGGCGCGTTCGATGAGCCGCTCGAGGAACTTCCCGCGCAGCGAGTTCTCAACCAGCAGCCGCGAACCGGCCGAACACACTTGCCCGGCGTTGCAGAAGATGCCGTAGAGCGCGTAGTCGACCGCGGTGTCGAAATCGGCGTCGGCGAAAACGACGTTCGGCGATTTGCCGCCCAGCTCGAGCGAGATTTTCTTGAGATTCGTCGTCGCGTCGCGCATGATGCTGCGGCCGGTTTTGGTGCCTCCGGTGAAGGCGATCTTGTCTACCAGCTCGCTCGCGGCCAGCGTATGCCCCGCGACGACCCCGGCGCCCGGCACGACGTTCACGACGCCGGGCGGAAGCTCGAGCTGCTCGAAGAGCGCCGCGAGTCGAATCGTTGAGAGCGGCGTGAGTTCCGAGGGTTTGAGCACGCAGACGTTGCCGGCGGCTAACGCCGGGGCCAGTTTCCACACCGCCATCAGCAGCGGATAGTTCCACGGCACGATCTGCCCGCAGACGCCGATCGGCTCGCGAACGGTGTACGTCTGTGAGGGCGCCGGAACGTCGAAGGTCTGGCCGTGCGGCTTTGTGGCCAACCCGGCGTAGTAGCGGAAACAGTTGGCGGCATCGATGGCGTCGTACTCGGTTTCACGCAGCGGCTTGCCGTTGTTGAGCGTGTCCACGCGCATGAACTCGTCGCGGTGCGCGTCGATGAGATCGGCGAGTTTGAAGAGCAGCGCCGCGCGATCGACCGCACTCATCCAGCCCCACGGACCTTCGTCAAACGCGCGCCGCGCGATGCGAATCGCGGCTTCCGTGTCCTCGGCGGTTGCCTCGGCGATCGTCGCGATGACGCGGCCGTTCGCTGGGTTGTGCACGTCGCGCGTTCCGCCGTCGCTTGCGAGCCGCCATTCGCCGCCGACGTACATCGGTACGACGCCGCCGATGCGGGGCAGATTGCGGAGAATCTCTTCGGCGTCGACCGCCGGTTGGGTCGTTGTCATGATCGTGATACCTTTCGGCAATCCTTCGACTCCGCTTGCGGCACTACGTGCCGCTCGCTTCCCTCAGGATGACGGTCCTTTCTGTAGCGGAACGAGCCATCGCATCCAAGCTCTCTTTGAGGACCCGACAGACGTAGTCGGCCTCCTCCTCCGTGATGGTCAGCGGCGGCTCGATGCGGATCGTTCGCGCGTTCACCAGCGTACCGGAAACGAGCACGCCTCGATCGAGCATCTGCTTGGCGAACGCAAAGCCGGTCTCGTGGTCGCGGAACTCGATCGCCATCAATAGGCCTTTGCCGCGCACGTCTTCCACCACATTGCCGTGTCCCTCGACCCCGGCGCGAATGCCTGCGATCATCCGCTCACCCATCACCGCCGCGCGCTCGGGCAGGCGGTCTTCAATGAGCACGTTGATCGTAGCGAGCGCCGCCGCGCACGCCAGCGGATTGCCGCCGAAGGTTGACGTGTGAAGGAACGGGTTGTCGAAGAGGCGTGAGAAAATCTCGCGCCGTCCGATCACCGCGCCCGCCGGCACCACGCCGCCGCCGAAGGCTTTCGCCAAGCACATCAGATCCGGTGCGACGCCGTAGTGCTCGCAGCAGAACATCTTTCCAGTGCGTCCCATGCCGGTCTGCACTTCGTCGAGAATGAGGAGCGCGCCGAACTCGTCGCAGAGCGCGCGGACGTTCGGCAGATAGTTGTCGTCGGGAATGTTCACGCCGCCTTCGCCTTGGATCGGCTCGAGCAGCACCGCGCCGACGTCTTCGCCGACCGCGCGGCACGAGGTGAGCATGTCGCGCAGCGCGAGCAGATCGTTGAACGGCACGTGCTCGATGTTCGGCAGCATCGGCCCGAACGGGCGCCGGAACTCCGCCTTGGCGCTGGCCGAGAGCGCGCCGTAACTCTTGCCGTGAAAACCCTTCGTCGCCGCGACGATCGTTTGCTTTGCGGGATCGTATGCGCGGGCGAGTTTGAGGGCGCCTTCGACCGCTTCGGTGCCGCTGTTGCAGAAGAAGCTGAACTCGAGCCCCTCGGGCGTGAGCATCGCGAGCGCTTTGGCGAGCATCGCGCGCAGCGGATCGAGCAAGTCTTGGCTGTGCAACGGCTGCCGCCGCATTTGATCGGTGACCGCTTTGATGACCTTCGGATTGCGATGGCCGACGTTAAAGATGCCGAAGCCGCCGAGGCAATCGATATAGGTGCGTCCGGTCAGGTCGCGATAGGAGTTGGGGCCGGCGTCTGCCCACTCGACCACCGCGCCCGCGCCGGCGGCATCGGTGGCCTTACGATACTCCAGGAATCCGGGGTTGACGTGATCGCGAAACGATTCGACCGTCTCGCGCGCGATCCACGCCGCTTGCTCGGGCGTGACCTCGGTCTGCTCGATGAGATCTAAGACCTTTTGCGTGTACTCATAGACGTTGCGTTCTCTATCACCGGTAATTTTCGTTCACCTCGTAAAGACGTGTTTGACGCTGGCGCGCAAAATATCGAGTCCCTCGTCGAGCTCGGCGTCGGCGATGACGAGCGGGACTAAAATGCGAATGACGTTGCGCTTGCCGGCGAGCAGTAGCAGCAGGCCGCGCTCGCGCGCCGCCTCCACGATCTCTGGTCCGCCCGACGAGAGCTCCATCCCGATCATCGGGCCGAGCCCGCGCACGTCTTCGATCTGGAGAAACTCGGCTTGCAGCGCGCGCAGGACCGTCTCGATGCGCTCGCCCAACGCGCGGGCGCGCGCCAAGAACGCGTCGTCGACGATCTTGAAGATTTCGAGCGCCGCCGCGCACGCGACCGGATTGCCGGCGAACGTTCCGCCGAGTCCGCCCGGCTCGGGCGCATCCATGATCTCCGCTTTCCCGACCACGGCCGCCAGAGGCAACCCGCCGCCGAGCGTCTTCGCGACCGTCATCAGATCGGGCTCGATGCCGTACTGTTCGCAGGCGAAGAACGTGCCGGTGCGGCCGAAGCCGGTCTGAATCTCGTCGGCGATGAGCAGGATGCCGCGCTCCTGCGTGCGCCGCCGCAGCTCGAGCAAAAAATCGTGCGGCGCCGGAACGAAACCGCCCTCGCCGAGGACCGGCTCGATGATGACCGCGGCGACGCGGTCGGCAGCGACGACGCAGGCGAAGAGCTCTTCGAGCGCTTCGAGCGCGTCGCGCGTCGAGACGCCGTGATGCTCGTAGGGAAACGGCGTGTGGTAGACCTCGGTGCAGTACGGACCAAAATGCTGCTTATACGGATCGTTCTTGCCCGTCATAGAGAGCGCGAGCAGCGTGCGGCCGTGGTAGCCGTGCGTAAACGCAACCACCGCCGGGCGGCGCGTATACTCGCGTGCGATCTTCACCGCGTTCTCCGTCGCTTCGGCGCCCGTCGAGAGGAGCAGCGTCTTTTTCGGTGTGGTTCCGGGCGCGCGGCGGTTGAGCTCCTCGGCGACGCGCACGTACGGCTCGTACATCGCGACTTGAAAGCACGCATGGGTAAAGCGCTTCGCTTGCTCGGCGATCGCGGCGACGACGTTGGGGTGGGCGTGGCCGGCGTTGAGGGTAGCGATGCCCCCGACGAAATCCAAGTAGCGGCGGCCGTCTGTGTCCCAGACGGTTGAGCCGCTGGCGCGTTCCATCCAAATGGGATGCGCGGTCGCGACGCCGCGCGCCACGCTCTCGCGGCGGCGCTGCGTGAGGGACGTTTTCGAGCCGGAATCGTCGATTTTTTCGCTGAGTTTCATGGTGTGGCGAGGAAGTCGTATTCGGCGAGTTTAAAGCCGCTCTTCTTTAAACACTGCCTGCGAGGTGCCAGTTGGGAAAACGCGCCGTTGCGCTCCTGCTTTTTGTGCTGATTGCCATGCCCACCGTGGCGAGAGCGGGTACGACCGGCACGCTGCGCGGCCGGGTCGTCGATGCCGCGACGCAAGCGCCGGTCGCCGGCGCCACGGTGGTCGCGTCGTCGCCCTCGCAAAACGCGCAAACCGTCTCCGATGCCTCCGGAAGCTTTTCGTTCATTTCGTTGCAGCCCGACACGTATACGGTAAGCGCGACGAAAGCCGGCTACGATCCGCAGTCGCAGCCGGGCATCTCGATCGTCGCCGACCAATCGGCGACGGTCTCCTTGAGCCTGCAGAAGACGCTCAAGACGATCGCCCACCTGACGTCGCGCTCGTCCCAATCGCTGGTAAAGTCCGGCGTCACGAGCGACGTGTTCTCGGTGAACCCCGCCGGACAGAAAGCCGCCGCGACGCTCTCGGGATCGGGTTCGCTCACGCAGGCCTACGGCGCGATCGCGACGGCACCGGGCGTCAACATTCCGTCCAATCAGCAAGGCTGGTATCAGAGCGTCTACATTCGCGGCGGCGACGTGGATCAAGTCGCCTATGAGTTCGACGGTCTGCCGACGACGCGGCAATCGGATCTCGCGCCGATCGCCACGCTCACGTCGCTCGGCAACCAGGAAGTACAGGTCTATACCGGCGGCACGCCGGCGACCTCGAACTCGTCGGGCCTCGCGGGTTACATCAATCAGGTGATCAAGAGCGGAACGTATCCGGGCTACGCCGACGCCGACTTCGGCATCGGCGGACCGGCGTTCTACCATCAGGCGACCGTGGAGTTCGCCGGCGCGACGCCCGATCGGCTCTTTTCATATTACGTCGGCCTCTCGGGTACGAATCAGGCGTTTCGCTACGGCGATCAGTTCGGCGGCGTCAGCGAGCCGCTCTATTTTTATCCGCTGTACGTTCCGACGAACAACAACGTTTATAATATTCTCGACGGCTCGGGGAAGGGGCCGAACTACGGGTTCATCGGGCAGCCCGGCTACAGTTACGCGCAAGCGATGGATTTCGATCGCGAGAACGTGATCAACGTCCACATCGGCGTTCCCCACGGCGACAACGGCATGAAGGACGATATTCAGCTGCTCTACGTCACGGGCGGCATCGCGGCGCAATTCTACAGCTCGGCCAACGACATCGGCTACACGCCGGCGGTCGGCAACCAGACCGGCATCGGTTACCCGATGCCGTATCTCGACTCGCTGTATTACAGCGGCCCGCTGATGCAGACGCCGCGCTCGCAAGACCTCGTGGTCGGACTCTTTCCGAGCAGTCCCACGGATCGGACGGCGGGCTCGCCGATCGATCCCAGCGATCGCGACGGTAACTGGAACGGCTACTCGATCGAGAAGTTCCAGTATCAAAAGAACTTCGATTCGCGCTCGTATCTGCGCGCGCTCGTCTACGGCGAATACTCCAACTGGTTCATCAACGGCCCGAACAGCGCGCAGTTGGTCTTCGGGTCGGACCCCGCCGACTACGAAGTGCTCGAGCACGGCTACGGCGCCGGCTTGATCTACGCCAACCAGCTCGCGCCGCAGAACCTGCTTACGATCGAGGCGTCGTACAACACACAGCGGCTGCAGACGTACAACGTAGGATATAGCTCGACCGATCCGTCGACCACGAGCCTCGCGCCGACGGGTTTGGGGACGATTCTTTCAAGTTACGGAACGCCGAACGGCCAGTGCTACAACTACAGCACCGGTCAGCCGTGGAGCTGCTTCGATACCGGCAGCCAGGGCGGATGTTTGAGTCCGGGCGGCTGTTATCCGGGAGAAGGTTCGTATCGGTTCAATCTCACGCCGGGTTACGCGCCGCCCGGTTCGCCGGCGGCGAAAGCCGGCGCGCGCTGGATGATGACGGAGAACGGCCAGAGCGCGCAGGTGGACGACGTCACGCCGCACTTTACGTCGGGGGCGATCACCGATCTCTGGCAGCCCAACGACCGGCTCGTGGTCAATCTCGGCGCGCGCATCGATAACTTCCAATACGTCACGAACAATCTGGAAGATGGGTATCCCGCGCGTCAGTTTTGGTTCGATGCCTACAATCGCGAGCATTGCGGCGGGCCGGGCACCGCGCCGCAGTGGACGTGGAATCCGGGAACGGATTCGTTCGGCGCGTGCTCGCCGGGGCTGGCCCCGATGACGACGCCGGGCGTCGGCCTCTATAACGTCGGCGCGGGCACGAACGTCTCCGACATCTTTCAACCGCGCGTTTCGTTTACGTACACGCTCAATCCCGATACGGTGATTCGCGGCTCAGCCGGCAAGTACGCTCGTGCGGAAGGCTCGTCGTACTATCAATACAACACGTACCAGCAGAATCTCGCATCGTTCATCGCGCAGTTCTATCCGTACGGCTATCACACGCCCGATCACGCGATCTATCCCGACACGTCGGAAAACTTCGACCTCTCGCTCGAAAAGCACGTAAAAGGAACGCGGCTTTCCTACAAGGTGACGCCGTTCTATCGCGATACGAGCAATCAACTTCAGTTCCAGGCGATCAATCCGGTGCAGGGTACGCTCGCCGGCCTCAACGTCGGAACGCAGGAATCGTACGGCGTCGAGCTGTCGCTGCAGTACGGCGACTTCAGCCGCGACGGTCTCTCGGGTCTGCTCTCGTACACGCACACGGAGAACCGCATCCGCTTCAGCCCGATCAACGGCGTAAGTGTGATCGATGCGCTCAACGCACAGATCGAGCTCTACAACTCGTACACGTCGGCGTGCGCCGGAGTCACCAAATCCTCGGCGAACTGGGCGGCGTGCGGCAGCGGCGCGTATCCGGGAAATGCCGCGTCGCTTTTGCCGAACAGTCAATCGGGCACGCACGATCAAGGCAAACTGAAGATCCCGAACCCGTATTACAGCCAGGTGCTGCAGCCGCTCTTCAGCACGAGTGCATGGTACACGCCCTACGACGTTATTCCGAGCCCCTTCAACGCCGCCAACGGTTACGAAGTGCCCGACGTTGCATCGCTCATCCTCAACTACCGTCACGGCAGAGCCGCCATCACTCCCTCGCTGCATTACAGCGACGGTTCGAACTACGGCTCGCCGCTCGTCTATCCGGGCTACGTGCCGCAATCGTGTTCGGCCGAGCCGATGAAGACGCCGTTCACTCCGGGCGTGAGCTGCCCCGGCGGCCAAATCGGCGCGCTCTTCTTGCCCGATCCGTACAGTGGGCATTTTGACAATCTCGGCGCCTTCATTCAGCCGTCGGAGCTTTCGGCGAATCTTCAGACGAGCTACGATATCAACTCCCGCATGACGCTCACGCTGCAAGCGACGAACCTCTACAACCGCTGCTTCCAGCGCGGCTATGCGTGGGACAACTCGGTGACGTGCGTCTACTCGAACCTGCCGTCGAACATTCTCGCGCCGTCGGGCAACTTCGTGAAGAATCCGCCCGCGCAGCTGCGCTACCCGTACGGAACGTTCTACAATATCACCGAAGTCGGGATCTCATCGGTGCTGCAGCCCTTCGGCTTCTTCGCCGACTTGAGCGTCAAACTTTGATTCGAGGCGAGTTCGTGCGGCGGGCTGCAGGCGCGGCGCTGGGCGCCGCCGCGTTTCCGCTCGCCGAACGCGCGATCGCGCGCGCCGCCGGCCGCGAACGGATCGCGATCGTCGGTGCCGGAATCGCGGGGTTGGTGACTGCACGGTTGCTGCTCGATGCCGGGATCGACTCGGTGATCTACGAGTCGTCGTCGCGCGTCGGCGGCCGCATGCACTCCGAGCGCTCGTATTGGAACGGCGGACAGCACACCGAGTGGTGCGGCGCAATGGTCGACTCGAGCCATCTCAACATCCGCGGATTCGCGCGGCGCTTCGGCTTGGCGCTGCTCGATACGATCGCGGCTCGCCCGCCGCACGCGCGCGACACTTGCTTTCTCAACGGCGCCTACTATCCGATGACCGACGCCGATCGCGACTTCGCGCACATTTATCCGATCCTGCAAGAGCAGCTCGGCAAAGTCGCGGCGACCACGACCTACGCGAACGCAACGCCGACCGCGAAGCATCTCGACGCCATGAGCATGCGCGACTGGATCGCTCAGTACGTTCCCGGGGGTCTCCCGTCGCGGCTCGGGCAGTTGATCAAGGAGTCGTATCGCAACGAATACGGCCGGGAGATCGAGCAGCTCAGCGCGCTCAACCTCGTGATGCAGCTGGGTCAACAGCGGTGGTACGCGCAGACGCACGAGCTCAACGTGCTCGGCTACTCCGATCAGCGATATATTTTGGCAAAAGGAAGTCAGGCGCTGCCCGAAGCGATCGCCGCGTCCCTGCCGCCGGGCAGCGTGCGGTTCGACACGCGTCTGCTCGGCCTGCGCCGCCGCGCCGGCGCGACGTACGAGCTGCGCTTCGATCATCGAGGCGACGTCGAGACCGTCGCCGTCGATCGCGTCGTGCTCGCAATTCCGTTCATCACCCTGCGCGGCCTCGATTATTCCGGCGCGAACTTCGACGCGGCCAAGATCGACGCGATCGAAAATCTCGGCTATGGCTATCACACGAAGCTTCACTTGCAGTTCGACAAGCGCGCGTGGATGCGCGCCGGCCATCCGTGGCCGCAGCCGACGAGCGGCCAGATTTGGACGACGCTGCCCGTGCAGAGCGCGCTCGACTATTCGCTAGGCCAGCGCGGAACGGAGGGACTTCTCGAAGTCTTCACCGCGGCCGATCCGGCGATGCTCGATACGCCGTCGACGCCGTATTCGCGGATTGGCGATTCGCCCGCCGTCGAGCGACACGTGCGCTCGTTCTTCACCCAGCTCGACCAAATTTGGCCCGGGGTGGCTCAAACGTGGAACGGCAAGGCGACGTTCGGCAACGCGGAGGCCGATCCGAACATCCGCGCGAGTTATGCGTGCTGGCTCGTCGGTCAATGCACGACGATCGCCGGTCACGAGGCACGCGCGCAAGGTGGCGTACACTTTGCCGGCGAGCACACGTCGGTTGCGTATCAGGGATTCATGGAAGGCGGCGCCGAGTCGGGCGTTCGCGCCGCCGGTGAGATCCTCGCCGATTACGGGATGCGCCAAAAGGCGGGCTAGTGCACGTCATCGGCACGGCCGGTCACGTCGATCACGGAAAATCGGCGCTCATCGCCGCGCTCACGGGAACCAATCCCGACCGTCTGCTCGAGGAGCAGATTCGCGGCATGACGCTCGATCTCGGTTTCGCGCATTTGCGCTTCGACGACGGCGTTGAGGCCGGCATCGTGGACGTTCCCGGACACGAGCGCTTCCTGCACAACATGCTCGCCGGAGCCGCCGGAATGGAACTGCTGCTGCTCGTCGTCGACGCCAATGAAGGCGCGATGCCGCAAACCATCGAGCACCTGCAGATCCTCCAGTTCCTCAACGTCTCGCGCGTCGTCGTTGCCGCGAATAAGATCGATCTGATCGAACCGCGCGACCGCGAGGCCGCGCTGGGTCGCCTCGCGGAGCAGCTGCGCGGCACGATCGCGGAAGGCGCACCGATCCACGCCGTCTCCGCGACGACGGGCGAGAATCTCGACGCGCTCAAGGCCGCACTGCACGATGCGCTCGCCGCAATGGCGCCGCGCAACGAGAGCGCGCCGGTCTACCTGCCGATCGACCGCGCCTTCACGCTGACCGGTCTCGGCACGGTTGTGACCGGAACGCTGATGCAGGGAACGATCGGCGCCGGCGATTCGCTGCTGCTCGAGCCCAGCGGCACCCCGGCGCACGTGCGCAGCATCGGCGTCTTCGCGTCGCGCAAGCGGCGCGTCGGTGCCGGCTCGCGCGTCGCGCTCAACCTTCCGGGCATCGATCGTCGCGCGATCCGGCGCGGACAAGCCATTGTGGGACGCGAGCTCTCCGCGCGGCGGAGTTTCGGCGTGCGCTTCCAGCCGCTGCGCGACGCCATTCCGCTCCTGCGCCGGCGAACGCCGGTGCGCGCCTATGTCGGCTCGGCGGAGATCCTCGGCACGCTCGTGATGGACGAGCCGATCGCAGCGACTGAAGTGCGCGCGCGGCTAAACCTGCGCGAAGAGGTCGTAGCGTTCTCGGGCCTGCGTTTCGTGCTGCGCCGTCCCTCGCCGATGACGCTCCTCGGCGGCGGGTTCGTGGAGGATATCGAATCGGCGGTGCCCGACGATGGGCGCGATCCCAATGAGGACGCCGTGCTCGGCGTGTTGCGGGCGCGCAAACTCGAACCGTCCACGCGCAAGGAGATCGCGTCCGGCGCGAACGTGCGCGAAGACGCCGCAGATGCCGCGCTGACGCATCTCGTCGAAGCAGGCGATGCGATTCGAGTCGAGCGTCCGGCGGCCTACGTTGATGCCGAAGCGGCGCAGGGGCTGTTCGTGTCGGTGGCTGCGCATCTCGATGACGCGCATCGCGCCGAGCCGTGGGCGATGGGCGAGACGTCGATCGCCCTGACGCGCGCGACCGGCGTGCCGGAGACGGCGCTCGTCCGCATCCTCGAGCACTTCGTGGCCGACGGGAGGCTCGTCAATCGCTCCGGGTATTACGCCGCGGTCGATTTTCATCCGACGCTCGACCCGCAGCAGCGCGCGTTCTTCGAATACTTGCTCCCGCTCGACGACGCGCAACCGCTCTTGCCGATTCCGTTTGCCGGCGCTGCCGCCGCGGTACGCCGCTCCCAGGTGGCCGGCGTTGCGAAAGCCTTCGATACCCTGCTCGCGCAAGGCGTGCTCGTCAAAATCGGCGACGATCTCTACCGCGGCTCGCAAATCGCGCAGATCCGCGCCCGGCTTGCAACGCACTTTGCCGAGCATCCCCGCATGACGGCCGCCGAGTTTCGCGATTTGCTCGGCACTTCGCGCAAGTACGCCGTGCCGCTTCTCGAATGGCTCGATACGCACGACGTGACGATTCGCGACGGCGACTACCGAACGCTACGCAAGAGGGAGACCAAGCAATGAAGGACCGAGCCTCGTACGCATCGCTTGCTGTTGGAGCGCTTTTGCTTGCCGGCTGCGCCGGAACGCCGAGCGGCGTGGCGCCGCTCGCCCCAGGCGCCGGAACGAGCGCGACCGTTAGCGTAAGCGCGAACGATATCGCGCAAGCACGTGACGCGCACGTACTCTCGTATCACATCATGCGCTTGCGCGATCGCACGCGCGACGGGAACGCGCCGGCGGTACGCAAGAAATACCCGGCCGATCTGGTTCGGAAGAACGGGCCGATCATGAAGTCCGCCGCAGCGTTCAACATTTACGTGAACTGCAAGAGCGGGGGCGAGACGTGCTGGGGCGATCCCGAAGGCTTCCAAAAGAATCTCACCTCGAGCCATTTCGTCGAGCTATTGAACCAGTATACGAATGCCTCGCCGGGCGCGTATACGCTCGGCGGCACGCTCTCGTTGAAGTATCATACCTACACGAAGCTTTACTATCAGGACGACCTCTTGACGATCGTCCACGCCGCGCTCGCGGCAAACGGGATGCAGGCCGGATACTCGACGATCTACCACGTCTTTCTCCCCAAGGGCAGCGACACGTGCTTCGATCGCACCCGTTTCTGTTACTCACCCGATCGTTTGCGCACGTTCAACTTCTGTGCCTATCACGAGAGCGTCTCGTTCAAGGACGTGGCGGAGAGCGTGATCGTTTCGATCGAGCCGTACCAAGACGTCTCGGGCTGCGCGTCGCGCGCCTCGGCCGGCGCGAGCGCGCTCACCAACTCGACCTCGTCCACGCTCGGCCACGAAACGTTCGAGTCGATCACCGATCCCGGCCCTGCGTTCGCGTGGTTTAATTTCACCTACGACGACGAGGTTGCCGACCTCTGCGAGACGTTCGAGTGGAAGATCGCGGTGAACGGCGTGCAGTATAGCCTTCAGCCGATGTACTCGAACCACTATCACGCGTGCGCGGATGGTCCTTAAAGGCGAACGTTGCACGCTGCGCCCGCACCGCAGCGACGACGCAGAAGCAATCTGCGCCGCGGCCGACGATTATATGGTCGCGCGCTGGATGACGCGCGCCTTTCCGCACCCCTACACGATTGCCGATGCCGGCCGCTGGATCGAAATCGCAACGGCGAATGGGCGCGGGCGGTTTTATGCGATCGAAGTCGACGGCGCGCTCGCGGGGGGCATCGGGGTTCAACCGTATGTTGCCGAGCGCGGTGGAAGCGCGGCCTTTGGATATTGGCTCGGCCGGGCGCACTGGGGGCGCGGCATCGCGACCGATGCCGCCAGGACTCTCTCCGACGATGCGCTTGCGCGCGGCGGCCTACGCCGCCTGGAAGCTCGCGTTTTCGCGCAAAACGTCGCCTCGGCTCGCGTCCTCGAGAAATGCGGATTCCGCTTCGAAGCGCGCCTGAAAGCCTACTATATCGATCGTGAGAACCAGATTTGCGACGCACTTCTCTTTGCGCGACTCGCATGATCGCGATCGAATGGGCGCGGCGCGCCCGGCTCCTTTGCGGCCTAACGATCGCGCTGCAGGCGTGTTCTGGGCCGACCGGCTGGACGGGGCCGTCCGACCTGCGGAGCGTCCGGGCCGCGCACACGCTGCTCATTGAAGGGCAGCATCGTCGGCTCTATCGAGGACTGCGCGTTACTACGACGAGTGGCGATTGCGTGCGAATCCTCGGCTCGACCGATATCACCATCGAGCAATCGCAGATCGGGCCCTGCGGCGGCAACGGCATCGTCGTCAGCGGCGGCGGCGTCGTGCGTATCTACGATAGCTACATCCACCCGGAGACACGCAGCAAAGGCTGCTGCGACAACAACGACGGTATTCTTATGGAGAACACGCACGACGTAACCGTTCAAGGCGACGTCGTCGCCTACGGCGAGTCGAACGTCGAAGCGCCGCAGAGTACGAGCAGCATCACGATTTTAGGCAACTTTCTGCTCAATCCGCGCGGTCCGTATCCGCGCGGCCAGAACGTGCAGGTCTGGAACGGCGGCAACATTACCGTACGCGACAACTATACGCTGAGCAGCCGCGACCTCAAGCGCTACCGCTACCCCGACGATCAGGAGGACTCGATCAACTTCGGCATGGGCAGCGGGTTCGTCGCGCAGCGGAACTACGTCACCGGCGGTCACAGCCGCTCGGGCTGCGGCCTACTCGCAGACGATGGCGCGAACTCGGTGACGTTCGGTGCCAATCGCCTCGTGAACACCGGCCAGTGCGGCATCGGCGTCGCGAGCGGCACCAATGCGCGCATCGCAGGCAACCGCGTGCTCAATAAAATGCCGGTTCGCGGCGGCGGCAATACCGCGATCTACGTGTGGAATCAGTATCCCAGCGAACCGTGCGGTCCGGTCGAGGTGAGCCGGAGCGTCGCAACGGAAGTCCGCGGCAACGGCAGCGAGTCGGGCTTTTGGAACGGCGGCGGCTGCGATCCGGTGAGCCTGCATCACAACGTCTGGGGCGAAGCGGCGCGCAAACGTCTAACGCCGGTGAAGCAAGAACTGCCGCCTCCGCCGATTCCCCCGCAGCCCAAACGGTGCGCGATCGAGTCGCCGTACACCAATCAGACCGCCTACCCGCCCTGCGGTTGAGCTAACCGGGCAGCGCGACGAAGAGCAACCCGACGTAGGCAAGCGTCAACACCATCGCTTGCGCGGTGATCCATTCCTGCGCCTTGCGCGACGGCACCGCGAACGCAATGAGAATCACCGCGTCGAACGCGAGCAAGAAGATCAGATTGAGCACCGAGCTCATGTGGCCCGAGCGCGCTATCTCGTCGGCGATGCTCAGCGTGGGCAAGAAAAACATGATGCCGAAGAACCAGCGGCGATTGTCGAAATACCAGTCGCCGAGATCGACGATGCCGTTCTCGCTGCGCTCCGGCAGCACCAAACTCGAGAGCAAGAAGAGATCGACCGGCACGAGCAGCTGCAGCCAATACGTACCGAAGCTCCAGGTCGCGGTATGGCGCACGCCCCACTGCGCCCACCAGTGCTGCACGGCTACGAAGAAGAGCCAAACCGCCCACGCCAGCGGGGGCCAGTAGAAGTTGTATCGCGCGCGGGCGGTGATGACCGTGGCGATCCGTCCGAGCACGTTGGCGATTGCGAGCCCGAGCACGATCGAAATGAGAACGCTGAGATAATCGAACGGGGTCACGTCGCGGCGCCTTCACACGCCGCAAGGATTCTCCTGCAACCAAACGTACGCCGGCGCGGTATGATAGTAGGGCAATGAATGTAGAGAAAATGACGGAGCGCGTTGCCGACGGACTCAACGCCGCCTATTCTCGCGCGCTGCACGAACATAACACCCAGACGGCGCCGGAGCATCTGCTCGCGGCGCTGCTCGAACAAGAGCGGGGCATCGCGCCCGATATCATCGCCGCGGCCGGCGGCGACCCGAAGGCCTTCGCGCGTCAGGCCGACGAGGCGATCGGACGGCTGCCGCGCCTGAGCGGCGGCAACGCCGACAGCGCGCAGGTCACACTCTCGCCGGAGCTCGCGCGCATCATGAGCGTTGCCGAGAACGAAGCCAAGGCGCTGCAAGACGACTACACCTCGGTGGAGCACGTGCTGCTCGCGATGGCGCAGGCGTCGGGCGCCGTCGGCAAACTCTTCCGCGATGAAGGTCTCACCAAAGACAAGCTGCTGCAAGCGCTGCGCGACGTGCGCGGCAACCAGCGCGTCACCACCAAGGATCCCGAAGGCACGTACAAGGCGCTCGAGCGCTACGGCCGCGACCTCACGCTCGAGGCCGAGCGCGGCAAACTCGACCCGGTCATCGGCCGCGACGAGGAGATCCGGCGCATCGTGCAAGTGCTCTCGCGGCGTACGAAAAACAATCCGGTCCTCATTGGCGATCCCGGCGTCGGCAAGACGGCGATCGTCGAAGGATTGGCACAGCGCATCATACGCGGCGACGTTCCGGAAGGGCTGAAGAACAAGCGCATCGTCTCGCTCGACATGGGCGCGCTCATCGCCGGGGCAAAGTACCGCGGCGAGTTCGAAGAGCGTCTCAAAGCCGTGCTCAAAGACGTCGCCGCCTCCGAAGGGCAGATCGTCCTCTTCGTCGACGAACTACACACCGTCGTCGGCGCCGGCAAAGCCGAAGGCGCGATGGATGCCGGCAACCTGCTCAAGCCGATGCTCGCGCGCGGCGAACTGCACCTCATCGGCGCGACCACGCTCGACGAATACCGCCGCTACATCGAAAAGGACGCGGCGCTCGAGCGGCGCTTTGCCCCGGTGATGATCGATCAGCCCAGCGTCGAGGATACGATTTCGATCCTTCGCGGGCTGAAAGAAAAGTATGAGGCGCATCACGGCGTGCGCATCAAGGATGCCGCGCTGGTCGCCGCCGCAACGATGAGCAGCCGCTACATCTCCGATCGCTTTCTCCCCGATAAAGCCATCGACTTAGTCGACGAAGCGGCCGCGAAGCTGCGAACCGAGATCGACTCGATGCCGCAGGAGCTCGACGAGGTGTCGCGGCGCGTGATGCAGCTCGAGATCGAGCGCGAAGCGCTGCGCAAAGAAGACGACACCGCGAGCCGCCGGCGTCTCGAGCAGCTCGAAAAAGAGTTAGCCGAACTGCGCGAAGATCAAGCACGTTTGCGTGTGAAGTGGGACGCCGAGAAGAGCGCCGCGGTAAAGCTGCGCTCGCTGCGCGAGCAGATCGAGTCGACGAAGGTGCAGATCGAACAGGCCGAGCGTCAGTACGATCTCAATCGAGTCGCCGAACTCAAATATGGCACGCTCGCCGACCTGCAGAAAGAGTTGGCCGCGGAAGAGGAGCGGCTCGCGCGTAAGGACGGCGGGCGCTTATCGAAGGAAGAAGTCGACGAAGACGATATCGCCGGCGTTATCTCGCGCTGGACCGGCATTCCGGTCACCAAACTGCTCGAAGGCGAGAAGCAAAAGCTGCTCCACCTCGAGGACGAGCTTCACAAGCGCGTCATCGGTCAGAACGAGGCGGTGGACGCGGTCGCGGAGGCGGTCTTGCGCTCGCGCTCGGGTCTCGCCGATCCGAACCGGCCGATCGGATCGTTTATCTTCCTCGGACCGACGGGCGTCGGCAAGACCGAGCTTGCCCGGGCACTCGCCGAGTATCTCTTCGACGACGAGCGCGCGCTGATCCGCATCGACATGTCGGAGTATCAGGAGCGCCACACCGTCGCGCGGCTGCTCGGCGCGCCGCCGGGATATATCGGTTTCGAAGAGGGCGGTCAGCTCACCGAAGCCGTGCGCCGCCGGCCCTACTCGGTGATTCTCTTCGACGAGATCGAAAAGGCGCACCCCGACGTCTTCAACGTCTTTCTGCAGATTCTCGACGACGGACGCCTCACCGACGGCCAAGGCCACACGGTCGATTTCAAAAACACGATCGTGATCATGACGTCGAACATCGGCAGCCATCGAATCCTCGATTATAGGGGTTCGGTCGACGACGCCGATTTTGCGATCATGCGCGCGACCGTACTCGACGAGCTGCGCCAGCACTTCCGGCCGGAGTTCCTTAATCGCGTCGACGAGATCATCGTCTTCCACGCGCTCGACGAAGCCGAGCTGATGAACATCGTCGATCTCCAGTTGCATCGTCTGCGCCAGCGGCTCGCGGAACGCCGGATCGCGCTCGCGCTTAACGACGCTGCCAAACGGCACATCGTTAAGGTCGGGTACGATCCGCATTACGGCGCGCGCCCGCTCAAGCGCACGATTCAGAAGGAGCTGGAGACGCCGATCGGGCGCAAGATCCTCGCCGGCGAAATAAACGAAGGCGACAGCATCGACGTCGGCTTCGACGAGAACCGTAGCCAGCTCACGTTCACGGTAGGGGAGCGCACGGCCGTCACGGCGTAGGCAGCGGCATGCTTGCCGTCTTTACGCTCGCCCAAATCCTCGGCTATCCGTTCCCCGCTGCGCTCGTGCGCGACGACCGCGGCACCGCGATCGCATACGCGGTCGACACGCGCGGGGTGCGAACGCTCTGGTTCGCGCGCGCGCCACAGTTCGCGCCGGTTCAGCTCTATTCGTCGGCTTCCGACGACGGCCAGGAGTTGAGCAACCTCGCGATTGCAAACGATGACGGACACGTCGTCTTCGTGCGCGGCGGCGATCACGACGCCAACTGGCCGTTGCCGCTCCAGCCTGGCCCCGCAGCGATGCCGCAGGAGCCGCAGATGCAAGTCTGGGCGGTTTCAACGCAAGGCGGCGCACCCAAACTGCTCGGCGACGGCGATTCGCCGGCGATCTCACCCGACGGAACGCGCGTCGCGTACACGAGCGACGGTGCGGTGATGGTCGCGCCGATCGACGGCAGCGCGCCGGCGAAGCGTTTGTTCTTCGATCGCGGCCAAGATTCGGATTTGCAATGGTCGCCCGACGGATCGGGGCTCGCGTTCGTTTCGGCGCGCACCGACCACAGCTTCGTCGCCGTCTATCGCAACGACGCCACGCCGATCCAGTTCATCGCGCCGACGACGTCGCAAGACATCATGCCGCGATGGTCGCCCGATGGGCAGACGATCGCGTTCGTTCGACTGCACGGCGACGGCGGGGCGCCGCAAAATCCCGTGAACTGGAATCCGGTTCCCTGGGAGATTTGGATCGGATACGTACAAGGGGGCTCGGGCCAGCGAGTTTGGTCGAGCACGAATACCACGCGCGGGTCGCTGCCGCAGACCGCCGGGGGTCCGTTCCTAGAATGGGTGGCCGGCGATCGGCTGATCTTCAAGAGCGAGCAGGACGACTGGGGGCACCTCTACGCCGTATCGGCGGCGGGCGGCACGCCGCGACTGCTGACACCGGGTGAGTTTATGGTCGAAGACGTCGACGTCTCGCCCGACCGGCAGTCCGTCGTCTACACGGCGAACACCGGCTCGGCGCAAGGCGACGACGACCGCCGCCATGCGTTCAGCGTCGACGTGCAAACCGGAGCGATCACGCAACTGTCGCCGGGCGCGAGCAGCGAAACGCTGCCCGTCGCGCTCGCCGGCGGCGCGTACGCGTTCAACCGCGCGACCGCGCAGCAGCCGTTGATGGTCACCCTGCAACAGAACGGCGCGCAGCGCGTGCTCGACGCCGACCTGCTGCCGCCCGACTTTCCCTCGTCGCAGCTGGTCACGCCGGTTGAAGTCTCGTTCCGCTCCGCCGACGGCTGGCTGATTCACGGTACGCTCTTCCTGCCGCCCGGCGGGGGCAAACATCCAGGCATTATCTTCGTTCACGGCGGTCCACCGCGGCAGATGCTGCTCACGTGGCATTACATGGATTACTACTCGAACGCGTACGCCGTCAATCAATATCTCGCGAGCCGCGGCTTTGCGGTCCTGTCCGTCAACTATCGGCTCGGCATCGGCTACGGCCACGACTTCAATTTCCCGGCGAACTGGGGGCCGACCGGGGCGTCTGAGTATCAGGACGTCGTGGCCGGCGCCCGCTACCTGCAGCACGATTCACGCGTCGATCCGCGTCGCATCGGCATTTGGGGCGGCTCCTATGGCGGCTACCTCACGGCGCTCGCGCTCGCGCGCAACTCGAACATCTTCAAGACCGGCGTAGATTTTCACGGCGTGCACGACTGGTCGCTCGACATCGACAATCCGGTGTGGGGAGGGACGCAGCTCAAACGCTACGAGCAGTACGATACGCGCGCGATCATGAAGCTCGCGTGGGAGTCGTCACCCGATTCGGCGATCGCGACGTGGAAATCGCCGGTGCTCCTGATTCAAGGCGACGACGACCGCAACGTGGAGTTCCACCAGATGGTCGATCTCGTCGAACGTCTGCGCGTCGCGCACGTGCCCTACGAGCAGATCGTCATTCCGAACGAGATCCACGGCTTTCTGCGCTACGAAGCGTGGCTCGAGGCCGATACCGCGGCTGCCAACTATCTGTCGCGGCAGCTCGGCGCGCCCTAGCCGGTTTTATCGGCCGGCGGTGGTCGCCTCGCGTTTTCGTACTTTGAGGCGGTCGCCCTCGTCGAGAATTCGCTTGCGCAGACGAATCGTTTTCGGCGTGACCTCGACGAGCTCGTCGTCCTCGATGAACTCGATCGAACGCTCGAGCGACAGGTCTTCGGGCGGGGCGAGTCTCACGTTCTCGTCCGAGCCTGCCGCGCGCATGTTGGTGAGCTTCTTCTCGCGCACCACGTTGATCGCCACGTCGTAGTTGTCGTTGGCGCGGCCGACGATCATGCCCTCATAGATGTCCGCGCCGGGTCCGATGAAGAAACGGCCACGCTGCTCGAGACCCATCAGCGCGTAGCCGGTGGCGCGTCCGGTATCGCTTGCGACGAGCGCGCCGACGTTGCGGCCGGGAAGCTCGCCCTGCCATTCCTGATGGTCGTAGTAGGTGTGCGATAGCACGGCGGTGCCGCGCGTGAGGGTGAGCAACTCGCCGCGCAGTCCAAAGATCGCGCGTGTCGGCATCGTGTACTCCAGCCGCTGCGACTCGGCAATCGCGAACATGTTCGACATCGCCGCCTTGCGCCGCCCGAGCGCTTCGATCACCGCGCCGGCATACGCTTCCGGCACGTCCACGACGACGTACTCGACCGGCTCCCAGCGTTTCCCGTTGCGCTCGGTCACGATGACCTGCGGCTTGGAGACGGCCAGCTCGTAGCCTTCGCGGCGCATCGTTTCGATCAGGATCGCGAGATGCAGCTCGCCGCGCCCGCGCACCTCGAACGTGTCGGGCGACGCCGTCTCTTCGACGCGCAGCGCGACGTTCGACTCGAGCTCGCGCACCAAGCGCTCGCGAATCTGGCGCGACGTGAGAAACTTGCCCTCGCGCCCGGCAAACGGCGAGTTGTTCACGCTGAAGAACATCGAGACGGTCGGCTCGTCGACGGCGACGGCGTGGATCGGCTCGGGCGCTTCCGCATCGGCAATCGTGTCGCCGATGTTGAGATCGTCGATACCCGAGATGCAGATGATATCGCCGGCCGAAGCTTCGTCGACGTCAATGCGTTCGAGGCCGGCGAAGGTCAGCAGGCTGGAGAGCCGCAGGCCGGTCGCGACCGCGCCGTCGCGTGCGAGCTTCACGATCGCGTCGTTGCGCGCGGCGCTTCCGCGAAAGATCCGCCCGATGCCGATCCGGCCGACGTAACGGTTGTGATCGATGGCGGAGATGAGGAGTTGGAACGGTCCCTCCTCGGCCGGCGCTTCGGGAATCCGGGCGACGATCGTCTCGAAGAGCGGCTCGAGTGAATCGCTTTCGTCGTCGAGCGCGCGTTTGGCGATGCCGGCCTTGGCATTGGTGAAGAGCACCGAAAAATCGGCCTGCTCGTCGTTGGCGCCAAGCTCCACGAAGAGATCGAACGTTTGGTTGACCACCTCTTGCGCGCGCGCGTCCTTGCGGTCGATTTTGTTCACCACCACGATCGCGCGCAGATCGAGCTCGAGCGCTTTGCGCAGCACGAATCGCGTTTGCGGCATCACGCCTTCGGCCGCATCCACCAGCAGCAGCACGCCCTGCACCATCTGCAGCACGCGCTCCACCTCGCCGCCGAAATCCGAGTGGCCGGGCGTATCGACGATATTGAACTTCACGGCGCCGTGGCGGATCGCGGTGTTTTTGGCCAGGATAGTGATGCCGCGTTCCCGCTCGAGCGGGTTGGAATCGAGCACGCGCGTCGCGACCTGCTGGCCTTCGCGGAAGACGCCGCTCTGCTTGAGCATCGCGTCGACCAGGGTCGTTTTGCCGTGGTCGACGTGCGCGATGATCGCGACGTTGCGGATGTCGGAGCGGGTCTTCATGCCCGATAGGTTCGACCTGCGGCGGCAGCCTTCATCGGACCGTACGAAAAGACCGATGGCTTAGCGGTGGGGCAGGATTGCAGGTGCCTTTCCGATATCCCAGGCGCATGGAGATCGTCGTCGCGGAGCAGGGTGCCTTTTATCTCGAGCCGCAGATCACGCCGGAAGAAGCGCGCGGACGTGCCGGCGCGCACAAGGTTTCTGCCTTCGGCACGCTCTCCCGGCTCTTCTCGCGCCCGAAAGACGAGGATATCACGGTATCCGACCAGGGGCTTTGGTACGTACCGATCTGGCATGCCAAAGCACACCTGAACTTCGTATTCGATCGTCGAGAGTCGTATAAAGTTCCGATCAAGGCGCCCCACGCCAAAACCGTAACCGTCGGCGGAAGCGATCACCCGGTAACGGGCGGCACGGTCGAGTTCCCCGTCATCGAGCACTGCGAGCGCGACGAGCAGCGCGAGCTTTGGCTCGACGCGCTGACCAGTCAGCCGATCAACGCCAAGCCGTACCTCAACGCGCATCCCAATCCGGTGAGACTCGACGAGTTCGCACCCGAAGGCGTGAAGATCATCGCGCCGTCGGTACGAGCCTCGGCCGTCGTCCGCGCGCTCTTGGGCGAAGACTTTCGCCCCGCGGACGCCGATGAGGTCAAGAACGAGAAAGTCGAGGTTGATTGCATCGACCTCTACCTTCGCCCGACGTTCAACTTTAAGTTCGAGTGGACGGCAAAGAACAAATCCGCGGACGTCGCGATCGATGCGATCAGCGGCGAGTTGCAAACCCAGCCGTCGGCGGCGATGGCCGTCATGGCCAATCTCTTGAAGCCCGAGACGCTTTTCGATATCGGCGCGGAGACGCTCAACCTGGTGATCCCGGGCGGCGCGATCCCGTTGAAAGTCGCAAAGGCGTTTTCCGATAAACGGAAGGTCTAGAGCGTCACTTTCTGCCCGCCGAGCATAACCATGGCGGGCTGACGTTCCATCAGCGCGATGTCGCGGCTCGGATCGCCGTTGAAGACGACGACGTCGGCGAGTTTACCCGGTGCTAAGACGCCGCGATCGCTAACGCCGATGAGCTCGGCTGCGTTCGACGTTGCCGAGCGCAGCACGTCGATCGGTCGCATGCCGAGGCCCACGAGCAACGCGAAGTCTTTATTGTTCTCCTTGTGCGGGAAGACGCCGGCATCCGTGCCGTAGGCGATCTTCACGCTCGACGCAACGGCCCGGTGCATGCCCGCGTTGCGCAGCGTAGCGGCGTACTCGGCTTTCTGCACCGAGCTCGGCGGTATTTTGTTCGGGTTGCCGGGTTGGAGAATCGAATCGAGCGCCCAGATGGTGGGAACGAGATTCGTTCCACGCTGTACCATGATCTCGAGCGTCTTTTCGCTCACGCCCGTGCCGTGCTCGACGGAGTGCACGCCGCCGTTGACGGCAATCGCGATGCCCTCATCGCCGTGCGCGTGCGCCGCAACCTTACGGCGGAACTTCGTCGATTCTTCCACGACCGCTTGCACTTCGTCGAGATTGAACTGCGGGATGTCCCAGACGTCGCCGTAGGAGAGCACGCCGCCCGTTGCGAGAATCTTGATCACGTCCACATGCAGCTTCACGTGCTCGCGGACGAGCTCGCGAAAACCGTATGGACCGTACGCGATCGCCCCGATCCTGACGCTCGGATCCTCTTCGACCCAGCCCGGTACGTCGTTGGAGTCGCCGTGACCGCCGGTAATCGAGAGCGCTTGACCCGCGGCAAAGATGTGCGGTCCGACGATCGCGCCGTTGTTGATCGCATTGCGAACGGCGAGATCGATCCCGGCGCCGCCGCCGACGTCGCGCAGCGTCGTAAAGCCGTTGCGCAGCATCACCTGCGCGTTGCGTACGCTATAGATCGTCGCCTCGGGAACGTTGTCGGCCGCACGGTACGGCGCGAACATCAGCGTGAGATAGTGCGACGGCACGACGAAATCGGCGACGTGCGTATGACAATCGATAAGGCCCGGCATGATGGTCGCGTCGCCGAGATCGATCACGGTCGCGCCGCTTCCGGCATCGCCTTCCGTCATCGAGACGACGCTCTGGCCGTTCACGACGAGCACGCCAGGCGAGCGCATCGAATGGCCGTCGAAGAGCCGCGCCGCTTTGATCACCGTAACGCCGGCCGCGCGCGCCCGCCACGGCACGAGCAGCGCCGCGCCCAGCGCGGCTGCGCCCGCTAAGAACGCTCGGCGGCCAAGCGCGCGTTGGGCCTCCTGAAAGACTCGGGGCGAGAACGGTGCGTGCGGGCAGCGGCATTCTATCATCTTGGTGGCTTCGGCAGGTCGGGCGCGATTCGCTCCGGGAGCGCGGCAGCGCGTTGCGGAAGATTGGCTGCCCATCTTGGAGGCTGCGCGCATGAAACGATCGAGTGTTTTCGGGCTCGCTGTTGCAAACGTGATGGCGGTCGCGCTTTCCGGCTGCGGCGCGCAATCGGCGCCGGCGGTGGCACAGGCGCCGGCGCCCGCGGGGACCGGCATTCCGATGGTTCCGCGCGAAGAGCGCCGCCCCGGACGTGCGGTATCGCGGGCCGTCACTGGCCCGTATATTTACGTCGCGGGCGGTCGCCACGGCGCTATCGAGATTTTCTTGGAAAAGGAAACGCTACAGCATGCCGTCGGCTCGATCTCCGACGGCGTGAAGGCGCCGTACGGCCTCTACGTCGACAAGCACGGCAACCTGTACGTTGCAAATCAAACCGGATCGGTGACGGTCTATCCGAAGGGGGCGATATCGCCGTCGATCACGTACCAGCAAGATCTCAGCCGCCCGCTCTATCCGATCGTCGATCGCTTCGGCAACGTTTTCGTCGGCAATGCCGGTGGCGGTTCGGTCGTCGAGTACGTCGGCGGGAGCACGCAAAGCACGCAAGTGTTGGTTACCCCCGGCTACGAAGCCGACGGTCTCGCGTTCGATCCCGCCGGCACGCTGTACGTGGCCTATCGCGCGCACCGGCATGCGGGTATCGTGACGTTCGCCGCGGGTTCCGCGCAATTCCAGAAGCTTCCCATGTCGCTCGACCAGCCGCAGGGGTTGATTGTCGACTCACACTTCAACATTCTCGTCGTCGAAACCGGAGACCGGGATCGCATCGACCTGTTCGAACCCGGCAAGAAGAAACCGTCGGCGGAGGTACAGATCCCCAACGGCGATACGCCGACGCAGATTTCCCTCGTCGACGACGAGAAGACGTTGCTCGTGTCGACGTTGTCGGGTGCGGTTTACGGGATTCCATATCCGCTGCCGGCCGTGCCGTCTCTCAAAGATCAGCTCAGAGGTTTGATTCAAGGCGTTGCGGGCAGCAACGATCAAATCTGAGCAATCGAGAAAGGAGATACCTATGACCCAAGCCGTCCGCTTCGTCGTGAGCATCACGATTCACGATGGGAAATACGACGAGTTCGAAACCATCGCGCGTGCGATGGCCGAGGCAACCGCGCAAGAGGACGGCGCCGTTGCGTATGAGTTCTTCATCAGCCCCGATAAGAAGCGCTGCCGGCTCTACGAGGAGTATCGCGATGCGGCCGCGGCGTTTGCGCATCTCTCCGGCCGCGTCGTCGGCGAACTGGTCCCGCAAGCGCTGGGCGTGGCGGATCTCGATAGCTTCGAGCTCCTCGGGGACCCCGGTCCCGATGTGATTGGAATCGTCAGCGGCTTTGGAGCGCGGACGTTCGGGCACTTGCACGGCGTCAGCGCCTAACGACTCAGCGTGAATTCGGCGCCCTTTCGCACGCTGCTCGAAACGCCGTTCGGCAGCATGCAACTGGCCGTCAACGGCGACGGCGTTCTCGTGGAGATATTGCTCCCGAACCGAGGGCCGTCGAAGTCACCGTCGGCTCAACCTTCGGCCGCATCATCTCGGGGGATGCGAGACGTGCGCCGGCAGTTGGACGAATATTTTCGCGGGAAGCGCCGCGTCTTTGATTTGGCGCTTCAACCTGCTGGTTCGGTGTTCGAACAGCAGGTTTGGACCCGGCTCCTAGCCGTGCCATACGGAGTCACTGCGTCGTACGGCGCGATCGCCGCCGAGCTCGGCCTCGTCAATGGCGCGCGTGCCGTTGGAAGCGCGAACGGTGCGAACCCCATACCGATCGTCATCCCGTGTCATCGTGTCATCGGTTCCGACGGACGCCTCACCGGGTATGGTGGTGGGTTGCCGCTCAAGCGCGCGTTGCTCGAGTTCGAGGGCGCGATCCAAGCCGAACCGCGCCTGTTCTAGGCACAGCCTTAGCACTTAGGGATACGCGCGTGGGCCGGTGGCTCGTAGGGATCGCGCGGTGAATAGATCTCGCGAAGCGGGCGGCGCCCATCGACCGTGACGTCGTACGTAGGTTCGCTGCCGCACCAGGTGTTGAAATCGAAGGTCTGGCCTTGGCGGCTGAGCTTCGTCACCGTGAGTTTGCTCGAGACGAACGGTTCGCCATCGGTTAGTTGCTGCGCCGGACCGCCGCGAATCAGGAATGCAGAGCCGCCCTTGTATTGCAGCAGCAGCGCGCCGATCCCGTGCTTATCGATGACGATGCCGCTCGCTTCGTCTACGCCGATTCCCAACACAACGGTTGGCCGGCGCCGCACGCGCCCGTCGGCAATTTGACGTGCCATGAAGACTGCGGTTCTTCCGAAGCGGTTTCGCATGACGAAGTGCATGTCGGTGATGGCGTCATCGACCGGCGCGAAATGCAGGAAGTGGTACGTGAAGCTGATGAGCCGTTCGTAGGGGTGCCGCACGGCGTTGAGCGTCGTCGCATCCCGCCGGTTGTCGTGCAGTGCATTGAAGACGTAGTCGCCTAAGATCGCTTCGCCGGCACTCGTGCCGCCGACGACGCCGCCTTCGCCGTAGACCTCTTGCACCGCCGACTGAATCGGCGTATCTTTCCAGATTACATAGTCGGCCTGATCGCCGCCGGCGAAGAAGACTGCCGAGGATTTCGCCACGATCGCGGCTGCCTCGGTGAGCGTTTCAGACGACGAGCACGTCGGCAGAAGTAACGTGCGGACCGAATGATACGGCGCGAGCCGATAAATGTAGCGGTCGTAATCGTTGTTGCCCGTCGCCCGCAAAACCACGAGATCGCCGCCGCGGCGGTCGTGCGACCCGACGATGGTGTCGTGAATCCAGACGAACTCGCCGTTGACGTCGGTTCCGCCGCCGCCGAGTACGAGCCCCGGCCCGTGCAATTCGATTTGATGCGGGTTCGGTGCTCCAACTGGTTTGTAGAAGATCGGGGCGCAGTGCGCCGGCGATCGCGCCGTGTCGGTTGTCGACGAGGAGCGGCTGATGGGAAGCAACCCATTGCAACCGCATAGGAGAGCTAGGCTTATGGCCATTGCGCAGCGGTTTCGCACGACGCTGCAGTAGTTCGGCGGAGGGCTCGCAAAGTACCGCATCGCTGCTGTCGTGGGAGCGTACGGGTCTGGTGGCTCGCACGGTCTTCAAAATCGCTGAGGTCGTCGCAAGGCGACTGGTAGGTTCGATTCCTACACGCTCCCGCCAGAATCGCGCCTTGACTCGGAACAATCAAGAGGCTTTGTTTCGAAACGTTACTCACCGCTCGCCTTCCGGCCAGAATCAACTACGCGGTCGAAGGTTTGCGCCTCCTCCAGCATTGCGGGGGATACGTGCGCGTAAATATCCACGGTGAGCCGTTACGCTCAAATAGCAACGTCGCCGGTCCTGGACGCCCCGCTTCGGACGACAAAAGCGCTCTGCTTGCTCAAGACGATGACGACGTAGGCGCCTCCATGGCAAAGGCGGGCAGCGTGACCGTTCTGCGCGATCGTTTCGTTTTCGGCGATTTGAAGTTTAGCTTGTAGCTCGTGCGCTTCGCGGTCCGCACGGTCACGCGCTCCAATGAGCGTGCAATTCGCAACGTACTGCGATCGAAGTCAACGTCAGACAGTCGAAGAGGGCTCCAGACCGCTTTACCCCGCACGTGCAGTCGCCGTCGCCGGCGACCGCCCTCGCCGCCGCCACGTTAAATAAAAGAGGCTTAGCTAACGCTGTCCGAGCCTTACTGCTTGTCAAACCGAGCGAGCTCATGCTATGTTTCCGAAATACGGCCGCTTTGCGGGCCGGCTAATGACGGCTCCTGAAAACGCCGAAAACACGGTCAACCCCAGAGCATGGAGGGCCTGTGAACTATCGCTTGCCGGTCGGGTTCGTCACACTTTTGATCGCGGTCGCTGGCTGCAGCGGCGTCGCTAATCTTCCATCAGCCCCCGCCAATCAAGCGGCGTTTTCCCCGGCGGTGCAGGTCTCCAAGCGAACCGTTCGTTCCCATCCAGGGGGTTCGGCGAACTTTCAGGTCGTCTACACGTTCCAGGACAGTTCCGACGGCGGAAACCCCTTTGCCGGCCTGACCGTCGACAGCGCGGGAAATCTTTACGGCACGACGAGCTCGGGCGGCAGCGGTTACGGCACCGCCTTCGAGCTGAAGAATACGGCCAAAGGATATAAGTACGTCGTATTGCATACGTTCGCCGGCGGCAGCGACGGCGCGAATCCCTACGCCCGCTTGATGCCGGCCGGAGGGAAACTGTACGGGACTACCGTGAACGGCGGCGGCGGAGCCGGAACGGTCTTCGAATTGCTGCCGGGCAAGGCGCCCCGTACCGAACGCGTACTGTATGCTTTTACTCAGAGCGTCCAGGGCGCCAATCCGTCCGCCGGGGACCTGACGATCGACTCAAACGGCGCAATCTACGGCACCACGCAATATGGCGGCGCCTACGGGCAGGGCACCGTCTTCAAGTTGTCGCCCGCAAAGGGAGCCGAAAAAGTCCTGTACAGCTTTGGTGCGAACTCAAACGACGGTACGCAGCCGTACGCCGGGGTCACCTTTGACCGGGCGGGAAACATTTACGGCACCACCGCGCTCGGCGGCGAAGGTTACGGCACCGTCTTCGAGCTGACCCCGTCGAAGAGCGAATGGACCGAGCAGATCATCCACACGTTCGGTAACGTGAGCGACGGCGGGACTCCGTACGCCGGCCTGAGCTTCGATGCGCAAGGCAATCTTTTTGGCGCGACCACCCAAGGTCCGGGCAGCGGGGGGGGCACGTTTTTCGAACTGACGCCTTCGAACGGAAGCTGGTCGTTCAACACGATCTACAGTTTGTCAGGATGGGGGATCTCGGGCGAATTCCGCACCGCTTACCTCGACCCGAGCGACAATATCTTTGGGACCACCCATTGCGACGGTCAGGACAGTTCCGGGTCGGTGTATGAGCTGCAGCGCTCGGGGAGCACCTACAACTACGTCGACCTGTACGATTTCACGGGCGGAACCGACGGACAGTACGTTTTCAGCAATCCGGCGTTCGATTCACACGGCAACATCTTCGGCACGACCAACGTGGGCGGTTCCGGGTACGGGGTCGTTTGGGAAGTTCGGGCAGCCGGCAAAACCGTCGGGCGCCACGTGTAATCTCGACTGCTCCGGGTTAAACGTCCATTGCCATCGCCGGGATCTCGTTAACCGTAACGCCCGGCGCGAGCTCGCGTAGAATGAGGCTGTCGGCGCGCGAGCATGGCCGCCGCGCGATGAGAGGTGGCTCGCAAAGCGCTCGCAGTCCAAACGGATTCTCGTTGTCGCTACCAATAAGGGCCCGAGTTTCGGGCCTTTTCTTTCAGCATGTCAGCCACAACTAGGTCTCCACGTTCATTTCCCGGGGGCGGCGATGTCGTTACGAACACGGTCGGGTCAATCGTCTCTGGAAAAGCAAAATGCGAATACCCGGCTGACCGAGTCCTGTGGCCGCTTGGCCACCGGGTTGAACCATATCGCTTAGCGGGGAGGAAACGTAAGCGGGGGCCCGCATTCTCCCTAAACGTACCCGCCGCTTGGCGGGTAACGTTTTCGCTAGTTTTCTTCAGAACTAGCAAGGAGCTCACAACATGCGTTTAGGCTTCCTCTGTGCTAGCGCCGCCCTCGCCGGCGGCCTACTCCTCTCAGCGTGTTCCAGCAGTACGGGCTCGTCGTCGGGCCTGCCGTCTTCGGGCGGGCAAGGCCTAGCGATGGGTCGATCCCATGGCCACACCTACAAGACTCACCTGATGCCCGGCGTCAAGCCGATGACGATCGGATGCGACTACAGCGTGTACGCCTTCTGCTTCTACGTCGTACCGAATGACCCCGGACCGTATATCGAAACCGGAACCAGCCCAAGTTACGAACTCTACAACAACGCGTACATCCAGAAAGTCGGGCAGGCCAAGAACAACAAAAAGTTCAGCACTTACTTCTATCCAGATCCCGGTAACCCGACCTATCAGTACATTACCTATACCGGCAACACCCCAAAGAAGGCGAAGTCGGTGAAATTCGTCGACTACTACTGCATTGGGTTCTCGCCAAGCGACTGCACCGGTACCACCTACACCTTCAAGCTGGGTATTGCCATTTCGCCTCCGAGCTAAAGCTCGCTAGGCCAAGAACGGCCAACCGCAAAGAAAAAAGGGGTCGGGCGTCGCGCCCAGACCCCTTTCGTGCTTCACGGGTGAGAAGCCGCAAAGACGACCCCAAAGCGGCTTATTGACCTGCGCCGGCTACGCCGATCGCTGCCCTACGAGATCAGTGCCAGCGGCGAGGATAGCCACAAAATACTGGGCGAAAGGGCCGTGATGAAACCTAGACTTGAGGGCTCCCTGGGCGTCGTCGCCTTCGCCGGTCTCTTGAGCGCTTGCGGCGCGCCGGCCGCAATGCCGGCGACATTATCCCCGGCCGCCGGCGACACGGCTATGCGGAGCGTGCCCGCGGCACGATCGCGCGAGTTCGTATTCACGTGTCAGAACGGCACCGTTTTCGATTGCCTCATCTACACCGAGCACGGAAAGCTGCTTCGAACGCTGACGACGGGCGTCGAGAGCCCGCTCGGCGTTGCAGCCGGCCGCGACGGTCTCCTCTACGTCGCGAATGAGTTTGCCGACAACGTTCTGGTTTATTCCGTCGGCGGCCGTTCGTTGCTGCACGAGCTCGACAACGGCGGCAACGCTCCGATCGACGTCGCCGTCTTTCACGACGAGGTGGCGGTCGCGAACGAGCACAACGTGACCGTCTTTAAACCCGGTGCAACGAAGCCGACCCGCACGCTCAACGATCCGAACGTTCTGCAAGGCAGTGGTGTCGCGTTCGATGCGAAGGGCAACTGCTACTGGAGTATGTCCACCGAAACGTCGACCGTCCAAGTCGATGAGTTCGTCGGCTGCAAAGGATCGCCAACCGTCTTGAACGTTCGCCCCGGATCGCCGTACGGCATCGCGTTCGACTCAAGCGGCAATCTCTATTACGCCAGCTACTCGTCCTCGGCCGACGGCGTGTATCGGTGTTCCGGTACGAGCGCGTGCAAGCTCGTCTATACTCAGTTCGTGGATCCCGAATATTTGAATTTCTCGGGCGATTTCAAGGATCTTTGGCTCAACGATCCCGGCAGCTCCAACGGCAGCGCGATCGACGAAGTCGATGTCAAGACGGGCAAGACGATCGAAACGATCACGAACGGCCTCTCGTTCTTCAATCCGCCCAGCGGAGTCGCGGTCGCGCCGGGGCCGTTCTAACGTGCCGCATCCCGTGGTGCTCCTCGTGCGATCGGCACCATCATCCGCCACTAGGCTGATAACCGCTCGACGCGCTCGCGGCCAGGAAGGCCCCCGCCGCAAAGACGGCGATCATCCCCAACACGAGCGGCGTATTGCGGCGGCCGGAATGCGCCATCATCCACCCGTTGGCGACGCCAAGCGCACCCGAGACCGCGATCAGCGCAAATGCAACGTTGAGCTTGCCCAAAAACTGGGCGGCCGCATCGCTGCCGCGGGTCGCCCCGTTCGCTGCAAAGATCTGATCGATCCAGATCCATACGCTGACCATCAGCACGACCAGAAAAACGCCGGCCCCGAATGCAATCCAGCCGCGCCGCTGTTGGCTCGCGAGGGTCCGCAGCGGCATTTTGCACTGCGAGCACTTCTCGACGTCGCTACTGGCCTTGTTGCAGCGAACGCAGATCATTGGTGCCGCCGCTACTGCTTGTGACAATTTACCATCCAGTCGATTCCATACTTATCGGTCAGCATCCCGAACCTCGCGCCCCAGAACGTATCGGTCATCGGCATCTCGACGTTTCCGCCGGCGGCGAGACCGCTGAAGACGCGCTCGGCCTCCGCGAGGTCGGTGGTGCCGAGCGAGAGCGAGATCGGCCCCTCGCCGTAGGTTTTGTCCGGCGAGGAATCCGACGCCATGAACGATACGCTCGGCGAACGGAACGTCGCGTGCATTACGCGATTCGCCGTTTCGGGCGTCACTTCGGGACCGCCCGAGTTCGGCGGCATCTCGCTCCAGCGCGAAAGTCCCTCGATCGTGCCGCCAAAAATCTCTTTATAGAAGTCTAAGGCTTCTTCGCATTTCCCGCCAAAAAACAGATACGGCTCGAGTTGCATTGCGGTGCCTCTTTCAAAAGGTGAAGTGCTGAGCGGCGATAATTGGCGGCGCCACCGGGAACCCCTACTGCCCAGGAGAAGAGGCCCAGTATGTTCAGCAGTTTCATCCGTTCTGCGTGCGCGGCGGCGCTGGCGGGCGTTGCAGCGTGGACGCTCGCGGCCTGTTCGGGTTCGTCGGGTTCGCACGGCGCGTACGGCACCGGCGATCCAAATCTCGCGGCGTCGAATCCGGGCGGCGGTCCGATCGATCCGTTCTTGACCGACGGTCACGCCGTGACGCAGGCGCTCGACGCCATCGCGCAGCGCTCCGGGCGTCCGATGCGCATCACGTCGATCTCTGCCGATCGCATCAACGGCCTAATGGTCGACGTGCAGGAGCCCGCGCATCATATCAACGTCGATCGCTACGTCGTCGGGCCCGACGGCACGCTCTCCGGGCCGACGCCGGTTAAACTCATGTCGATGGACGGCGGTCCGATTACCGTGCAAAAAGTCGACGCGCGCGCATTTAGCGCCAACGCGATCGCCTTTGCCGATCTCGCCGCGACCTCGAAGGCCGCGATCGCCAAATCGGGATACGCCGACGCGCGCGTCACCGAGTGGGAAATCGACGGCATCGGTCCCGACGATCGCCGATTCATGTATCTCGAGTCGGCGCGGGCACGCCCGTCGGCCGAGATCACCCCGCAGCTCAAAATCGTGCGGATGTCGTTTTGAGGCTGGTTCGCGCCGTAGCGCTCGTTCTCGCGTGCGCCGCGGCCGCGCTGCCTGCGCTCGCCGGCGATCCCGGTCAGATCGACGCATACGTCACTCCCTACTACAACTCGTCCGGACCGTCGGTGCACGTCGGGCTCTATAGCGCCGGCTTAGCGACGAAGAATCAAGCGGCCCTGGTAGCCACGATACGGCGGATGAAGAAGCAGTGGAACGATTTAAATTTCGCCGAGCTCTATGTCGGCGCGATTCGTCTTTACGACTTCGGCTTTCGCAATGAGGCGACGTATTGGTTTTACACCGCGCAGTATCGCGGCCGTCAGTTCGCGGCGCTCGCCGATCAGAAGAAGCTCGGCAGCATTGGCGATCCGTCTTTTGAGCTCTATCACGCGCAGAATGCCTTCTTCGAGCTCGTCGGCCCCAATGTCAACGGCTTTGCGTTTGGGAACGTCGACCTGCTCGTGACAATCGTAAGGCGCGTGCAGCACGAGAATCGCAACGTCGGAAACCTGCGCGCGATCTATCCCGGCGCCGCCTTCGTGCCCACGTCGCAGTGGCAGGCGAAAAACGCGCGGATCAACAGCGGCCTTGGCGATCTGGCCGATCAGATGGCAAGCCGGAAGAGCGAGATCGCGCGCGAACGCGCCCAGAACGGCACGGAGGCCCGCTTCGCGCATCTGAACAGTACGCCGTTTCCCGGCGGGTATTAGGGCCTACACAATGTCGTCCACCGTGCCGGCGTGCTCGTCTTCTTGGTCTTGGCGATTCGGATCGAGGCTGCTGTCGCCGTACTTCTCGCGCTCGAGCCGCACCGCTTCGGCGGGGTCGAGCGGCAGTTCGCGTTGCGGTGCCACGTCGGGCGCGATCGACTCCTCGTCGCTGGGCAGGGGGCGGTTGTCGTTCATGGCCTTGTGCTAGGGCACCCCGGCGCCGAAAGCCTCTCGCGCCGGAAGGAGGTCCGCCAACCAGGAGCGGCCGCCTGCCGGAGGGAAAAAATCAGCCTATCGTAACGCACCGAAACGGAGTTCTTATGCACCGTGCGTATTTGGCTATCTTGGCCCTGGCGTCGCTCTCGGCGTGCGCCGGCGGCAACCAGGCGGCCGGTCTCCCGCTTGCTGGGAGCGCCGGAATTCGTCCGCTGATCCTTCACTCGTCCGACTTTACGCGGGTCGTCGCTTGGGGCGCCAAAGGCAAGCCCGCCGTGGCGCAGTGCCCGCAAGGCGACGAGGTCGTCGCAGGCGGCTCGAGCAGCAGCGACGGCAGTTCCGTGAGCACCGGCTCTCCGAGCAGCGGCCGAAAGGCGTGGGTCGTCCAGCCCGACTCGAGCGCGAGCGGCGAAGCGTTCGCGACGTGCGTGACGCATGACGTCGCGCGCGCGAACTTTGAGTGGCGTTCCGCTTCGCCGACGAGCGGTCTCGCCGACGCGCAGTGCCGCAGCGACTATCAAATCGTCACCGGCTACGGAACCGGAACCGTGAGCGCTTCGTGGTACGACGCGAGCACCAACAGCTATTGGGTAAGCGGCGGCAGTGAGTCGTTTGCATCGTGCGTACGAAGAAGCGCCGGCGTCATCATCAAGCACGCGTGGAATCAGAGCCAGAAGCCCAAGGCCGTCTACGCGGGGTGCGGCAGCGGATACTCGGTGATCGCCGGATCGATGGGAAACAGTCAGTGGCCCGGTCC